>Ga0134125_10000447_pt1 | contig 55734 bp, 43 predicted proteins | sample KB31751_FD_96464 | JGI IMG/M metagenome (GOLD analysis project Ga0134125, IMG submission 96464) | Terrestrial soil microbial communities with excess Nitrogen fertilizer from Kellogg Biological Station, Michigan, USA - KB3-175-1 | ecosystem: Environmental > Terrestrial > Soil > Unclassified ... | reverse complement strand
CAGCAGCTTCACCGCTGCCAGCTTGAACTCGCGCGTAAACTTCCGTCGTGTTAACGCCACAGTTGCTCCCTCCTATTAAAAACTGTAGCTTAACTCGTGGTCTCATTTTTGGGGCGCACTCCAAAGGACCAATCCCAACCTCTCTTTGTAGGTCGACCTTGAACTATCCACCAGCTGCCGCAGGTGGGATTTAAGACTTTTCGGCAAAGCTATTTTGACCTCTAACTTCACTGGCTGAGCAGTGTCACCAACACCTACTGAGTAGTTAATGAAGACCTGAACATTACCTCTCACAATATCTTGCTTAGCCGCTCGATTGGCGAGCGGAGGGAGCGCTTGGTGGTGAGTAGGTCGGACCAGAGGTCGCCGACAGTTGCGATGCGTTGGGGGAGGTTGCGGATGGTGAAACTCGTGGGCGAAACCTCGCGGCGTTCGACTTCGGCCCAGGTGCAGGGTGCGGAGACGGGGGCGCCTCGTCGGGCGCGAACGGTGTAGGCGGCGGCGAAGGTGGCGCTGTAATCGTTGCGGCCGGTGTCGACGAGAATGCGGCCGCGCCGATCCACTTTGTGAAACTCGCGGGTGAGATTTTCGGGATCACGCGCCACCAGTAACTTACCAACGCGATGAGCGAAGCGCGCGACGGTGGCGAAATCTGCCTTTGCGTCCAAGGGCACTGCGATGTGAAATCCTTTTGACCCGGTGGTTTTGATCCAACTTGGAAGGCCCAGCTCCAAGAGTAACGCGCGCAGGTCGAGCGCTGCTTTGCACAACGAATCCAGATCGTCGTTGGACGGATCGAGATCAAAGACGCAGATGTCGGGCTTGTAGAGGTTCGGCGTGCGCGACGGCCACACGTGAATTGTGATGCTGTTTTGATTCGCGAGCCACAACAACGATTGGGTGTCGGTCACAATCGGATGATTGACTGTGCCCTCGTTCTTTGGAACCTCGACGCGTTTCAACCATTCGGGAAAACCTTTCGAGACGTCCTTCTGGAAGAAGCCGGGCGCGCCGATGCCGCGGTGAAAACGCTCCATCGTCACGGGGCGGCGGCGTATGTGAGGCAGCATCACCGGCGCAATCGCTTCGTAGTACGACGCGAGTTCTCCCTTGGTGATGCCGTCGTCGGGGAAGAGGATTTTCTCTGGATGACTAATCATCTGTAGTCGGCTAGTTTGTGAGATGACATGGGCTCGCCTCATGGTAAATCTATCAAAGGTCGAATCTTAATCATGGGAATGCCACGGGGTTTTCACGTTCGCTGCTCCTAAAGAGTCGAAGTAGCATCCAGCGTGATCACCACGGGACAAGCCCGTGGCATCCTTAAGAATTCCGAGTTCGTTGGGCTTTAGCTACCAGCATGACGCTCCACCTGGAGAGTCGAAGTAGCATCCAGCGTGATCACCACGGGACAAGCCCGTGGCATCCATAAAAATTCCGAGTTCGTTGGCTTTAGCTACCAGCATGACGCTCCACCTGGAGAGTCGAAGTAGCATCCAGCGTGATCACCACGGGACAAGCCCGTGGCATCCGTGAAAATTCCGGGTTCGTTGGCTTTAGCTACCCAGCATGACGCTCCACCGGACAAGCCGGTGGTATCACCCTAAATCCTACACCCTAAATCCCACACCCTAATTCGCATCCCACACCCCAAATCCTACAGCCTGACACTGAGGAGGCGGGGGTGGCGCAACTTTCCATGCACGGTCCATTCGATAAAACCGACCTGGACCACGAGCTCAGGCTTGACCCAATGTGCACGAACTCGCGGCAGTCCAACACTCTTCGTAAACGGGGGCTTGGGAATTTCGATCTTGTCGAGTCGCTCGCGGAGTTCGAGTAGCAGTTTGGTGTCAAAGCCAGTTCCGATCTTGCCTGCGAAGACGAAGTCGTCGCCTTCGAAGTAACCCACCAGCAGCGCTCCCAAGCCAACGCGCTTGCCTTGTGGATCTGTGAATCCTCCGACGACGAATTCCTGGCTCAGCTCGCATTTCATTTTCAACCAGTGCGGCGAGCGACGATGTTCGTAGAGCGAGCCCCGGCGCTTCGCAATCACGCCTTCCCAGCCTTCGCGAGCCGCGCGCTGCCATGGCAACTCATCTGAAACCGTTGGGACGCGCTCGACACGATAGAGCGGCGGCTGCAGCGGCAACTCACTCAAGATTTCAAGTCGCGCTTCCAACGGTAACGAAGTTAGATTGCGTCCGTCGAGCCACATGCAATCGAACACGTGATACTTGACCTGTCCCCCACCCCAGGTAATCTCGCCATCGAGGATCAACTGAGTAGCGGGAAGGCTTTTGACCGCGTCGGCGACCGCCGGAATGTTTTTCGGAAGACGGTTGCGTGAAAACAGTTTGACCTCGGCGCCGTTTTTGTAGGCGAGAAGCCGGATGCCGTCAAACTTTTGTTCGAAGATCCACTCGTCTCCGCTGAAGCGATCCTGGGTAAGAGTGGCCGCCATTGGTGGCAGCCACTCCGGAAAGGATTGATTATCAGTTTTGGATTGCTGACTCGGCATTGACTATCCACAGATTACACCGATTACATAGATTTTGTTGTACTGGGTCAGTTTGATCTTCTCATTCACACCCGGTTTCAACCGGGTGTATTAAGTGCGCGTGGAGTGGCAATCAAACCGTTGAAACGGTTAGGGGTCTTGAAAAGAACTTCGCACCACCCGGTTGAAACCGGGTGTGAATGAGACTGCCTACTCTCAAACTGAACCACTAACATTTCTTGTCTTCTCTCTGCCCGTTCTGTGTAATCGGCGCAATCTGTGGATAGAAAACTAACGAAGTTCTCACTTCGTGTTCGGCCGGCCTTCGTCTTCATCCGGGGGCCCCGTAGTTATGAGCGTTTCCGTACATGGCACTCAGCTTGCACTCATCGTGAAGAACTGCAAGCAACCTGTTCTGAATGAATGCAGCAGTGGGCTTACGGGGTTCGACTTCAATCAAACTCGACACACAAACACAATTTCAAGCCGACGATGGCAGACGATTTTTGGGAGAGGCGGACATCGATTAGGAGACAAGAGTGACCACGGGGGATTCGCAGTTGTTACCGGCGCTTCAACGGGAATGAAGCGGAGCTTAACTGAATTGTTTACGAACTTACTTGATTGGAGAAAAAGATGACAACCACCAGTTTGCTGGCAAATGTTCCATCCGACTTGTTGTATCAGGCCCTGGAAACCGAAAAAGGCGGAGTGCAAATCTATTCAACCGCGTTACGTTGCGCAATCAATAAGGACTTGAAAGAAGAGTGGAACGAGTATCTGGAACAGACGAAGAACCACGTGCAAGTCGTCACGGATATTTTGAAAGGTCTGGGCCTCGATCCGAACGCTGAAACTCCGGGGCGAAAGGTAGTTCGATATGTCGGCGCCTCTCTCGTAAAAGCAATGGAATTGGCGCTTCGCTGTGCTGATCCTCAAGCGGCCCAAATCGTTGCAGCGGAATGTGTAACTCTCGCCGAAACCAAAGACCATCTCAATTGGGAGTTGATCGGTGAGCTCACCAAAAACATAGATGCAAGCGAAAATAAACTTTTGAAGCCAGCTTATGAGCAAGTTGAAGATGAGGAGGACGAACACCTCTACCACACCTCAGGTTGGACCCGCGAACTTTGGATTGAAGCATTAGGAATGCCGGCTGTATTGCCTCCACCTGAGGAAGTAAAGAAGGTTGAGACGGCAATTGAAGCGGCCCAGGCCAGGAAGGCACGAGCTCCAAAAGCCAAGGCTAAGAAGGCGGGCGGGAAGTAGTCACACTCGATTTAGACGAACCAACAGCAACAGAATTTCTCATCTTAAGTATCAGGAAGGAAGCGAAATGAATAAGGGGAAGAATCCGGGCAAGTCTGCCAATAACAAACGTAAGGTGGCGGAGTTGCCCTCAAACAAAGGATACGGCGCAGCCGATCCAAAGCTCGACGATCTTGCAAAGAATAGCGAAGACAGCGGCGGCGAATTTCTAACCACCAATCAGGGCGTCCGCGTCAACGACAACCAGAACTCACTGAAAGCCGGAGATCGTGGACCCACCCTACTCGAAGATTTCATTCTGCGCGAGAAGATTACGCACTTCGATCACGAACGCATTCCCGAACGCGTAGTACATGCGCGTGGCTCAGCTGCACACGGATACTTCCAGGTCTACGAGTCAATGGCCGAATACACCCGGGCTGACTTCCTGCAGGATCCCTCCGCCAGAACACCGGTGTTTGTGCGTTTCTCGACTGTCGCCGGTTCGCGCGGCTCTACTGATCTGGCGAGAGATGTTCGAGGATTTGCCGTCAAGTTTTACACGCGAGAAGGGAACTATGATTTGGTCGGCAACAACATGCCCGTCTTCTTCATTCAGGACGCCATTAAGTTTCCTGATCTGATTCACGCAGTCAAACCCGAACCGCACAACGAAATTCCTCAAGCAGCGTCGGCGCACGATACCTTTTGGGACTTTATTTCCTTAATGCCGGAATCGATGCACATGATCATGTGGGCCATGTCGGACCGAGCTATTCCGAGAAGCTTGCGGATGATGGAAGGTTTCGGCGTCCATACTTTTCGTTTCATCAATGCCAGAGGCAAAGCCCGGTTCGTGAAGTTTCACTGGAAACCGCTGCTCGGTGTGCACGCCGTTCTTTGGGACGAAGCGCAAAAGATCTCGGGCAAAGATCCTGACTTTCACCGGCGTGATTTGTGGGAAGCGATTGAAAACGGTGACTATCCGGAATGGGAATTCGGCGTTCAGATAGTCGAAGAAAAAGACGAACACAGCTTTGATTTCGACTTACTTGATCCAACCAAGCTCATTCCGGAAGAGATAGTTCCGGTGCAACGCATCGGCAAATTGACTCTGAATCGCAATCCCGACAACTTCTTTGCTGAGACTGAGCAAGTCGCTTTTCACACCGGCAACATCGTCCCCGGCATCGATTTCACGAACGACCCCCTGCTACAGGGCCGGCTCTTCTCATATCTCGATACCCAATTGATCCGGTTGGGCGGGCCGAACTTTCACGAAATTCCGATCAATCGTCCGCTCGCGCCACTGCATAACAATCAGCGCGACGGCTACATGCGCCAGACTATCAACCGCGGCCAGGCGAGTTACGAGCCGAACAGTCTCAGAGGAGGCTGTCCGTTTCAGGCAGGCTCCGACATGAGTGGTTTTACCAGCTATGCTGAACGTATTGATGCCAAGAAGATTCGCGAGCGTAGTGCCAGCTTCTTCGATCACTTCAGTCAGGCGACGCTGTTCTTTAATAGCCAGACCCAACCTGAACAAAATCACATCGTCAGGGCCTTGCGCTTTGAACTGGGCAAAGTCGAGACACCGGCGATTCGCGAGCGCATGTTGTTTCTGCTTTCACAAGTCGACAAAACATTGGCCAAAAGAGTCGCCGAAGGGTTGGGGGCCGAAGTGCCGGCGAAGTTGGACAAGCCGATGAATATGAGCTTTCCAGCTGATGTCGATCCGAAAAAGTTTCAACCTAAACGTGTTGTGCAAGCAATTGAGACTTCTCCAGCTTTGAGCATGATAGATAATCCGAACTTCCCGAAAGACAATATCAAGACTCGCAAGGTGGCTTTCCTGGTGGCTGATGGCGTTGACAACGCTGCCGTCTCGGCGATGAAGCAAGCTCTATTGACCGCAGGCGCGGCGGTGATGACGGTTGCGCCTCGACTTGGCCAGCTCAATGGTTCCAACGGGGAACAAATCAAAGCTGATCTTAGTTTGCTGACTGGTTCGTCTGTGCTTTTCGATGCTGTCTATATTCCCGGCGGCGAAGCAAGTATCGCAGCTCTGAAGAAAGAGCCTGATGCAGCCGCTTTCATACACGAAGCCCACACGCATTGTAAGACGATTGCAGCAAATGGGAACGGCGCGGGATTTCTGCGGGATGTACTTGCTGATAAACAGGGAGATGGTGCGGGATTGATACTTGATGACGAAGGACCAGTCAGTAAGACGTCCCAGTCGCTCATCAATGAGATGGCTAAACATCGGCATTGGGATCGGGAAGAGTCTCTAAAATAAGCTTGACACAAACAAGCTGAAGTACATTCACGTGTTATAGCTCTCCTGGATCGAGGGTGGCGCCGCGGACGTCGTAGGCGAGGGAGAGGTGGTAGGGACTTTGGATTGCTTGCCAAACGCGAGTGCGCTCCTCGAAAGACTGCGGTGAAAGTGTTATGCGTAGTTGTTCATTTGTTCCTGCTAACGTACCTCGCAAGTCTGAGCCGCTAAGAACTGGCTTGGCATGAAAGGCCTGCATGGCCCGGCCGAGGATTTCTTCTCTGGTTCTTTCGTCTGCGCCCCATGGCGTTATCAAATACCGCAACAACAGCGGCATCGAAGGCGGCGTAAGATTCCGGCTCGGGCTTTTGCCAGACGCGCGGTTCCGAGCCGTGGGGTCCTCGCTGACTTCGATGAGAAAGATGGTTAACTTTGCGCCGGCGGGCGGCTGGCCGATCTCGAAGAAGTCTACTATCAGCCCTTCCAACTCGGTCTCAAGGGTTGACCTGAGCGTTTCTGATACCGCTGAGATTACTTCGAAGTTCGCCACTTAACCTCCTGTCGTCGCCGTTCGCGAAGCAAGACCACGAGCATTTGAAAATTCACAAGATGTGGAACGCATCGTACGGCACTAATTTGTATTGCGTCTACGATTTTTGCGAATTATCTAAGTATTGCAACAAATATTTTGGTGGTCGGAAAAGTTCCTGGGAGCGCAGGCATCCTTGCCTGCCTTATGAGCCAAACATTCCGTCAGCGACTAAGGCAGGCAAGGATGCCTGCGCTCCCAGAAGCTCGAGGACTAGACAGATGCTGTCATCGTTACGCCCACTTGCGTCTGGTTCATAATAGAGAGAGCCGGCTTCAAAGGTCTCGTAACCAGCACCGGGCAAGGAGCCTGTCGCAGCACGCGGTCAACATTCGATCCAAACAACGTGCGCATGCCGAAGCCAGCGCCGTGCGCTCCAAGACAGATCAGATCGATCTCGTGCTTTTCCGCATATGCGAGAATCTCGCGATAGGGTTGGCCTTCACTGACGGCGTGTTTGACCTCGCACCAAAGGTACGCCTCAGGCGGCACCGACTTGTTCAGGCGATGAGCTGCCTTGTGATATGCACTTTCCTGTCCGAGCGGATACCAGGAAATCTCGGTCTCGTTCACGGTTGAAGGGGGAAGCACATGAAGTAAGTGCAATTCAGATTGGTACTCTTGCGCTATCTTCAGGGCGTGGCTGAGCGCCAGCTCGGAGTAGTCTGAAAAGTCGTACGCCACCAGCACGCGTTTGAGATCGATCTCTTTGTGGCTCGTAACCCATTCGCGTTCGTCGCTGTGCATTACCAAAACTGGACAGGGGGCAAGGCGCGAAACAGATTCCGCAGTGGAGCCAAGCAGAGCAGCGCGATGAGGTCGGCGTCGTGAACGCATCACTATTAGATCGACACGATAAATCGCTGCCTCGCGCGCGATAACTTCGCCGGGATCGTCTCCAGTCACTATTAAGCTTTTCCAATCGAGGTCATTCAAATCTTGCGATCCTGAATATCTAACCAGCGCGTCCCTGATTGCCTGAGCGGCTGAGTCATGAGTATTAGGTCCGCTCGGAATGCCAGCGGTTTCGCAATGGAGCAGGATCAATTCGGCGTGGTACGCCTTGGCCAAAGCTATCGCGTAGCGCAACGCTTCATCGGAATCGGCTGACAAGTCTGTAGGACAAAGAATGGATTCAAGTTTCATAAGCTTAACAAGGGCCTTGGCCCTGCCTCCTGACTTCTGTTGTGCAACCTTTGTTCCTCAAACAAATCGGGAGGTTTTGGGCGGGTATCGGCGTATGAGTGCGAATAATCACGGAGCCGTTAAGCGTAATTACGCAGTGAAAGCCAAATTAGAGAGCCGACGGAACTTTTGTTGAGTGCTTTATCGAGATTGGGTGTTAGGTCAGCTTGAGGCAAGGAAAGACGGAAAAGAACCACTAGATGCCACGGGCTTGTCCCGTGGTTTAATTCACGTTCGCAGCTAAAGGCAAGACGGACAATAACCACTAGATGCCACGGCCTTGGGCCGTGGAGGCTCACGTTTGTGGCTGTTTTAGCTCAGAAACGTGAAGTTCCACGGCGCAAGGCCGTGGCATCCATGTGTTTTCTTTGATCGATATGTAGCTGCAAACATGAAGTACCACGGGACAAGCCCGTGGTATCTTTTTGACTTTTGAGACAAAGACACCCATACGCACCCGGTTGAAACCGGGTGTGAATGAGAGAGGAGTTTTGCAAGACGCTCTGAAGATTGATCGAGCGTTTCAAGTTGGAGATTCAGCCGGCAGATGGATTGTAAAAGTCGAACCCTCTCCAGGAGTGGAGGTAACTTCAACTCTGCCGCCGTGAGCGCGAGCAATGCGACGGACGGCTGGCAAGCCCAGACCGGTGCCCTCCCTGCGCGTAGTGAAAAAGGGATTGAAGATGCGAGTAAGATCCTCAGGTGAGATTCCGCGTCCGGTGTCTGAGACTTCGATTATTACCTCGTCTTCAATGTCGTCCAGTCGAAAATCCTGGGCTCGGTAGATGCTGACTCGCACGCGACCTTCCGTGCCTGATGATTCAATCGCGTTAATGATCAAATTCAAGACCGCATCCTCAATTTGTAATGGGTCGATCGGAATCGTGATTGGATCCTCGGGGCAATCAAATTCGACACTCACTCCCTGATTGGAGGTAGTAACTAGTTGGCCTCGAGCAAGATTGACCGCTCGACCTACGATTTCACCCAATGAAGTTGTCCGTACCGAGACCAATCTGGGCCGAGCGCGCTCGAGCAGGGCTCGAACGGTACTATCAATTCTCACAACCTCATGGCGCATGCCTTCGAGGGCTTCGCGCTCGGGATCGTTCTTATCCCGCCTTCGGATCAGGATGTCTACGGCGCCTTGAATACCAGCCAGGGGGTTCTTGATTTCATGTGCCAGTCCCGCCGCGAGTTCGCCGACGAAGGAAAGCTGCGCGGCACGCTGCAACTCGGCGGCCTGCTGGAGTACTTGCGCTTCAGCGCGCTTTCGCTGAGTGATGTCGTGCCGTATCGCCACGTACTGGTAAGGTTTTCCTTCTGAGTCGAGGTAAGGAACTATCGTCGTATCGACCCAATAAATGCTGCCATCCTTAGCCCGATTGCGTAGCTCTCCTTTCCAGACTTTCCCGCCGGCAATCGTCGTCCAGAGATTGCGAATGAACTCTTTGGGATGAAAGCGTGAATTGATGATGCGATGGTCCTGGCCCAACAATTCCTCGCGAGCGTATTTCGAAATACGACAGAACTCATCGTTCACAAAATTAATAATGCCGCGTTGGTCAGTGATGGCGACGATAGTAGATTGGTCGAGCGCGAACTTGATGTCCGCGAGCTCTTTCAGCGAACGCTCCAGTGCGTCGCCGTAGGGTTGGGAACTATCGGGCATCGTGCTTGATTAGACTTCCTCAGATGTGACGACGGCGGACTCTTCAAGCTTCTTCATGCGATAACGAAGCTGATCGCGAGAAATGTCGAGCAACTCAGCAGCCTTGGTTTGGTTTCCGCCGCTTCGCAGCAAAGCCTGACGCACGAGAGACATTTCCACCTCATCGAGCGATATACCGGCAGCAGGCAAGCGCACTTGATCGAGGTTTCCCAATTCACCGTTTCTCTCAATGCCGGGCCGCGAATCTCCAACCAAACCCCGCGGCAGGTACTTTGCGGTGATCTCGTTTCCGTCTTCCAGGATCATTGCTCGTTCAATGACATTTCGTAGCTCTCGAACATTTCCTGGCCATTCGTATCTTTGGAAAGCAGTCAGAGCGTCAGCTCCGATTGAATCGATGTTCTTTCGCAGCCGGCTTTTGAAGCTGGCCAGGTAATGCTGAGCGAGTACGCGAATGTCATCGCCACGCTCGCGCAGCGGAGGCATATCGATTTGAATCACCGATAATCTGTAGAAGAGATCCGCGCGAAAACGGTTAGCTTCGCTTTCAGTCTTCAAGTCGCGATTCGAAGCAGCAATCACGCGGACGTTGAGAGGCAAGTCTTTCAACCCGCCTACACGTCGAAATGAGCATTCTTCAAGAACACGCAGCAACTTGGCCTGAAGACTTAGCTCGAGCTCGCCAATCTCATCGAGAAAGAGTGTTCCACCTTCAGCCTGCTCAAACAATCCTTCCTTGCGAGCTTTCGCGTCCGTGAAGGCGCCTTTTTCATAACCAAACAATTCGCTTTCGATCAAGGTGCCAGGCAAAGCTGCACAGTTGATGGCTACGAAAGGATTGTCTGCTCGAGCCGAGTGATAATGAATTGCTTTGGCGACGAGGTCTTTGCCGGTCCCGGATTCGCCCTGCAAAAGCACGGACGAAACTTCACTTTCCGCGACCTTGCGGGCCAGCCCGAGCATCTCGCGCATCACGGGTGATTCCCCGATAATTTGACTGAAGTTGAATTGTTGGGCACGCTCACGACGGAACAGGTTCACTGCTTTGCGTAAGCGGCTGGCTTCGATTCCGTTGCGGATGGCAACTTGAAGTTCTTCGAAATTGATTGGCTTGCCAATGAAGTCGTAGGCGCCGCCTCGCAGTGCTGCGATAGTCTCGTCGACGAGAACATTTGCCGTAATCATAATGACAACGGCGTCGGGCTGCCGATGACGTATTTGTCGCAGCACTTCAAGTCCGGAGCCGTCAGGCAAGTTAATATCGAGAAGGATTGCGGCCGGCATATCCGCGTCAAACGCAGCTAGTCCGCCCGTCGCCGTCTCTGCCTGAATAGGTTCATAGCCCCAGCCGCGCAGTGCTTCACCGAGCGACCAGCGAATCATTTTCTCGTCGTCTACAACCAGGATTTTTTGTTTGTTGTCCGGCAGTGTCTTTTCTTTCACTTTCTGGCGGCTGTCTTAACGTCGTCGTTCAGCAAGCTTGATTATAGGAGACCAGGACGAGCTCACGAAACTTAGGTCGGTTGCTTCCTCTCCTCAGGCGTAGCACCAATCTCCGTGATTTTCACTCGCAACCAAGATTTCAGCACTTCTTAAGCAATCAATGTGCCTGCTAAATTGTGTATTATCAGTGAGAAATGAAGTTGATGAGATTGAGTTGGGATGCGTAACTTCACGCACCTCCGCGAACTTTCTCGCAGCTCCAAAGGGCAGATGTCCAGGGAAGAGGCGTTTCCAGAACATTCGCGCTGGTGGAAACGCAGGATATAATGAAAGCCCGGAGGCCGATCATGACAGAGACCGAAGCTTTGAAGGACAAGATCGTTCAAGAAATAAGTAACCTGCCGCCCGAGAAGCTGGGTGACGTTCTCGATTTCGTCTCTAACTTAGCCGGCAATGAGAAGCAGTCAAATGGCGCGAAAAGTAGTGCGGCGGAGAAGGACCCAATCCTCAGGTTCATCGGTGGTGTTTCTAACGGATCATTGGCCCATGAGATTGATGGTGAACTGTACGGTCGATAATCGTGAAACTCTTTATTGATACGTGGGGTTGGTTGACCAACGTGAATCTCGCCATCAGGAAGTAGTCAATTACTATCGGGAGTTTCGCGCTCATCAAGGAGTTTTTTGTACGACGGATTACGTCCTGGATGAAACCATCACGCTACTCTTTCGTCGGCTTCCATTGAATAGCGCCGTTGACTCTGTTGAGAGTATTCAGGAAGCGATCAAACAAGGCTATCTAATTCTTGAGCGGATCACAGCCGACCGATTCGAAAGAGCCATTGAGCTGCGACTCAAATTTCAAGATAAGCCGCGAGTCTCTTTTACCGACCTAACTTCAATGGCCGTCATGTAAGAGCGCAAGGTTGCGCTGGTGTTGACGGAAGACGACCATTTCATGCACGTCGGACTCGGCTTTCAAAAAGTGCCCTGAGGCTACATTGACTTCTTAGGATGGCATTCAACACACTGAAACATTGAGATGTCACCCAGATTCACCGGATGCTGAAATGGCTGATTAGGTTTATGGCACGTCTCACACTTGCGGTTCGCGAGTTCTCCCAGGTCGATCGGGTGTTGAACTTTGCCGGCGTGAGCATTCTGTTGGGCTGGTCGAGCGGAATCGTACAGCACCGTATGGCAGATGTTGCAGTCATTTCGTATTACTTTACCCGTATCGCTGACGTGCTCACCATCGTGACAGCGAAAGCATCCTGACGATCTCAGGTGGCCAATATTGTTCGGATGCGCTTGCCAGTCGGTCTTCATTTCAGGAAAGAAATTGATTTGGTACAAGCGTTGGACTTCGGCGATAGCCGCTCCAATTTCAGCCCGCTTCTGACCGTAAAGCTCCGAGTAGTTCGTTCGATAAAAGCCGTCGAGGCCGGACGCGATCGACTTCACTGCCTCATCATTAGTCGAGTAGGGCTGCGAGAGTACTTCAACTGCCTTGCGCTTAAGATAAGGTAACGAAACGTCGAGTCTATTGGCCGCCAGAGCATTATCAAGCACGACGTCTGGTGGGTTGTAGATGTGAGCCGGGCGATTGTGACAGTCGATACAATCCATTCGCCGGCTCGGCATACTGTCTACTTGAGCACGGGTCAGCTGCGAATTAGCAGCGTTGAATACCGTAACAGTTCCACTGCGGTCTTTGGCCTGTACCCACGGAATAATCTGTCTCTGTGGATCCGTCGCGATGAAGGTGATCTCGTTGGCGATATTCATGTGCCAATGAATACCGCTCACAGCGCCAGTCTCTGTGCTTCCGCCACCGACATTAATCAGCATTCGAATCTGGCGCAGACTGTTTTTCTCGTCGTATGCATAGTTGTTGAAGGTTTTCAGTTGCGTGCCCCAGAACTTATTGGGCCAATGACACTGGGCACAGGTATCGCGCGCCGGCCGCATGTTCTCGACCGGCGTCTTGATGGGTTTCTCGTAACTTCCCACGGTTACTGCATAGAGTTGATGAACGCCATTGAGTTTCGAGCGGACATACCATTCAGCTCCAGCTCCGACATGGCAATCGACGCAGCGAAGCCTCGCGTGCGGCGAGTTCTGAAAGGCCACGAACTCGGGCTTCATTACGGTGTGGCAAGTTTGGCCGCAGAAAGCCACCGACTCGGTATGTTCGTAAGCTCGATAACTGCCAAAAGCGCTGACTGAGACAAACACAAACGTTAGCGACAAAAAGATAAGAAAGAATTTCCGCCTGCGAGGGTCATTGAGATCAAGTGTTGGATACGCTGCGAGCTCTTCGCGCGAACGAGTTCGCCGCCGCCGTCGTTCGAGTAGCATCCCGGTAACGATAATTAACAGACCGCCGACCAGGATTGAAGGAATAATTACCCAGGCGAAGATCCCGATGTAAGGAGTGCTTCGGGTTCCGGTAACCTCGATTAGGAAGAGGAGGAGAATGCTCGCCAGGCACGCCATTACGATTGCCGCGCCTACGAGACTGATGTAGTTGTGAAAAAGACTTGGAGTTTTTTGAAGCGGCTTGATTTCTTCGCTCATTCCTCAAAAATCCTACCCGGGAGCGCCCCTGGGAGCGCAGGCATCCTTGCCTGCCTATCGGCTGAGTTAGTCTCTTGCTTCTAAGGCAGGCAAGGATGCCTGCGCTCCCAGGAACGCTCCCAGGGGCGCTCCCAAGCGAGTTTATTATTTCAACGACTTCATGTATTCGATCATCGCCTTTGCTTGATCCGGAGTTAAACCTTTGGCTTCATAAGAGGGCATGTTGGGGGGCTTCTCCGCCTTCTTGCCCTTCATGACGATCTCGAGCATCTCTTCATCTGTTTTGGTGGTATCAAACTTCTTTTCAGCTTTCGGGCCATGGCATACGAGACACTTGGCGTCCTTGTAATACGACGCGGCATCCACATACTTCACCTCGGTTTGTGCAGAGCCGGCCACCAGGAAAGCCAGTGTAATCAAACTCATTATTGCCAGCGCGACGGTTAGCGAGTTCCAACGGATGATTTTCATGATTCCTTCACCTTTTCTAAAAGTCGTCTCCCGAGCTACGTAGCTCGCATCTGTTGATTGGCAATGCTCGTGCCGATCGGAGAGCCGACTAATTCGCGTTGTTTTCGCTCTGCGCGTTTCTGGCCGAACTGGTTATTCGCGTGTTATGGCGCAGCGGCGCGAAAATTTCCCCAATAACTCAAAAATGCCAGGTGTCGCGGTTGTGACATCGCTTGCAAGCTGAAAAGTCATCCCCGCCAAAAGCTTTTTTCCCGTTATGACACGACCTGCAGCTCATCGAATTCTGCGACGCATGATGATTGAGCGCCTGCGGCGCCGTGACTTGTTTCCTCAACAAGCCCGACCGAAGTCGATGACACTCGTTACAACCTAGTCCCTCGTCCCGATTGTGCTGCTCGTGACTGAAACCGAGTCTGAAGGCAGCGGCGACTTGCGGAGCTCGCGCGTAGCGCCCGGGCTGATGGCACAGACCGCACGAGGAGATATCGCGATCGCCAGCCTTTGCTCCCGGCTTGTGACATTGAAAGCAAGTTCCATGAGCACTGAATCCTGATGGAATACTGAGGGCGACGCCGCCTCGACTGGGCTTATGGCAAGTCGAACAAGCTGCTCCGCCACTCAAGTGCCTGGAATGATTGAACCTCATGTCGAAGCTCATCAGTCGGGGAAACTCTTTGACAGTTCCAGTTTGGGCGTTCAGGTGGCAGACCGTGCAGATCGCATTCGATTTATCGGCAAATTGTTTCTCGTGGCAGCCGATGCAGGGCAGGTGATTGTTGCCTCCCGGCATCACCGGTCGAGCTGCATTACTGTCGCGGCGGTGACACAGCAAACACGGCAAACGCGTATGCTGTGGGTTGTCATGTTTGAATCGTGAAAAGTCACCACCCGTCGATGGCGTGTTCGTTTGGGCGGAAACTACAAGTTGGCAAGCGACCAGGCTGATAACGGCCCAGGCGAAACCAACCAAGAGTTTCCTTTTGTTCTGCATCACTCGCTTACGTCTGCATCGACGAACCGTCGCCAGATTTCCTTCGCCGCTAACGGAGATGAATTCGAGTCGCGTGGGTCCAGCCGCTACCAGCCTATTCGGGAGACGTCGAAAATCCGTTCCGAACTGTGAAGGGCTCCAAGCCTTTCCAGACTGTGCAGGCAAAGCCGTTCGACTGTGTAGCGCCAAACTTTCAACTCTTCTTATCGAGAGTGAAATCGAGAGTGAAATCCTGGAGCTCGAGAGCCGGTAGGCCGAGCTGAATACGCATTGCTGCGGGCCCCTTCACGAAACTCTGGCGCTTCTTCAATACACTTCTGGCGACGTTTGCCTACACCCTACACCCCACCCCCTACACCCTATCGAATCGCAGCCTGATGACTCGACGGCATTGCTTCCTTCCCAAGACTCACATGACACTTTGTGCAAACAAAGCCGGCCTTTGCCTTCTTCTGATCAATTTCGTAGTTAAGAATCCCTCCGTCATCTGAGGTCGCAGTGATGTGGCAGCCTTCAGCTCCGCCACACGTCTTTACGGGAACGCTCAAAGATTTCTTATCCGCGGTATTCATCACGGCCGGGTTGTGACACTTGAGACACCCGATATTCGGATGGTCGCCGCCCTCATGTCGAAAAGTCCCTGACGAGATGCGTCCAATCCATGTTGCCTTTATCGTTGCGTCAGTCACGCCCATCGCCTCTACAAGCTTCGCATCGAAATCGTTTTTCAAAGGAGTTTGTGACTGTTGCATTCGATGGCAGGAGCCGCACTCGGAAGGCGCCGGCGGTATCCCAACATCGACGTTATGACAGGTGAAGCACACGGTGTGGCTGTTGGGAATCGTCTTGAACGTGGCCTTCTTGAGCCAAAAGTTATCGCCCAGATCCTTGGGAGGTTTAGTCACGTACTCGTCATCTGAATTGCCCTGTGGCTGATAATTCTGATGGCAGACAGGGCAGCTCTTTGGCTCGCTGGATTCTGTCGCACCTTTTTGCTGCCACGAGACTGCTACGAAACTATCGCGCCTTCGATTACCGGGTCTGTTCAGACTGACTACGTCGAGGTGCTTGTCATGGGGAAAACCTAGGACAAATTCGCTTGCAAGACCTTCCCTCTGTTTACCGGTAACGTCGCCAAGGCTGGGAAACAAATAGCGTTGTGTGTTTCGCGGCGTGACGGCGACATGGCAGTTTGAACAGATCGCCGGCGCCGGCCTTTCTCGAGCAAAGAACTGCTCGCGATGACAGCCAAGACACGAAGCGTGTTGCGGAAACTCAGCAACGTCTTGAAAAGCAGTGTCGCCTTGACGTACCTGATTCCAGTTCCTGGTAGGAAACTGATGGCAGGAATCGCAAGCAAGCTTTTTCTCGATCACATGAGTGCGATGAAGGAAGTGTGAATAGTCGACGCGAGGCTTTCTGGTTGATTGCGTCCGTTTTTGTGGCTGGGTTCCCTGAGCAGACCTGTTGCTGTGCACGGGCGTGCTCCAGACAGAACTCGACGTAAAAAGAAGTGCAACGATGATTAGTCTGACCACAACGAGGAAACAGTTATGCCTCGGGCGCCGAACTTATTCCTTCCGACCAAAATATAAGCGCAATGACATATAAGGTAGATGGGCATGATAGTTCTGCGGCCGTGGACCTACGCTCGCCCGTTCGTTGTAATTGAAGTATTGATATCCAAAGTTCCAATCCAGCCGGCGATTTATCTTGATTGCGAGGCGCGCTTCCGGCGACTGGTAACTCATCGGATAGGAGGCGATCAGCGTACCAGGTGTTCCGGTCGGATTCGCAACCCGGTCGCCTTGACCGTCGTCCTTGTTGATTCGGTAGGCGGTGTAGAGCGTGACACGCGGAGCCAGTTGGGCCGTCGTTTCAATGAAGAAGAAATTATTCCTGGAGAAATACAGGCTGTGGCCCAAAGGATGGCGAACGCTGTTGAAGAAGTAATCAACTACAGCATCGCTGTTCATCCAGTTGTAGTTGTAGCCTGCGCTTACTGACACCCGCGAGTTGGGGTTCCAATCAAGCGAAGAAGTAAAGATGCGCGATTTGATGTCTACGCCGAAATCCTGGATTGAGACTCCCGCAATCTCCGAGGGGTTGGCGTTGTCCTTCGAAATAAACGATACGTTGAAGGACCATCTCTTGTTGGGCGCATACCTGCTTCTCGCTCGTATGTTCGTGTAGTCGTAGTTTCCGATGCGGGTGAAAACATTGTCTGCGGTCCCGTGCTCGGCATTGAAATACATGGTCCAGTTACTCGCCGGCCGCAGTTTGAAACCGCCGAACAGGGCCTGAGTGTGATTCCGCTCTTCTTCACTATCTGAAGTTCGCGTGACCGGCGGAGTCAACGAGCCGTTGGAGCCCAGGTTGAATCCCTCAAAGCCTTCTTCGATGCGGCGGCTTCCGTATCGATAGCCAAAGTGTGCCGAGTAGCGTGAGTTGAATTGGTAATCTCCTTCGACAGTGGCCTGGTACTTCCGATATTTCGTCGAGCGGTGAGCATCCAGATTGCTGAAACCGATGGTGTCGGTCCGTAACGTCGCCCCTGAACCGCGCGTGATCGAAAAGAAATCTGCAAACACCGCGGCGCCGTTGATCTCAAAGTCTTCGACTCGCAGCATATTCGAAATTCGAAGTTTGTCTGTCACCAAAAAGGTCAACCCGATATCGGCAAGCGTGTTGGGCCTTTCAGTCCTGCCGGTAATCGTGTACTGGCCCAGATTGAGAGTGTTCGGCGTGGCAGCTAACGGACCCGGAGGCCAGCCAGTGATGCGTGGGTTCCAATTCCTGCCGGTGAAGTTCTCGATGAAGGTGAAAGTTGAATCAGCTTTGCTGTGAATGATCCGGCCGGTGATATCCAGCCTTCCCGCCACCGAGGAATGAATGCTTAGCCGTGTGTAATTGACGTCACCACGAGTTGGTTCATTCCGATTAAAGCTGGTCAGACTTGGCGCCGTCGGATTGAGATTAATTCCCGGCGTGGTACCCAAATTAATAAAGCTATCGTCCCTAAATCTTCGAAAGCCTTGCAGAAATGAGAAGGCGATTGGACCGACTTTACCATCCGCTCCCACGCGGAAGTCGTTCGCCTGAGACCGCGCGTTCGAAAGGAAATTGAACTCGTTACCACCCGCGTGGTAATTGGTGAACACTGGTCCGTGATATCTCTCAGGAGAATAGCCTACGTTGAATCGAATTTTTTCGTCTTTGGGAAGAATAGTGAGATCGAAATCTCCAATCTCGGTTCGGGTGTTGTAGCCGTGTTCTCCCGTAATTGGATTTGGAGCCACACTAAAACTCGCCGGTGAGAAAACCCAGTTCGGGTTAGCCAGGTTATTGAGGAACCTAAAATATTTGAATCGCCTGTAAACACCATCGAATCGATACCACTTGGGCTTTTCTACAGTGAACCGCAGGTTACCGCTCGGATCCGCACCCCAGCCAGTCGAAGTGACCAGCAGCGTGTCAAACAACTTACCTTTCCCGTCCTTTGACTGCACGAGTAAGGTTGAGTCAAAGATGCGCGGGCCGGCCTTGTAGTTCAGATCACTTTGATACTTGTTCAGATCTCCGACAACCTGGAGTCCGCGATAACCTACCTCGATTGTTGATGTAATCGTGTAGTTGCCGGCATCTGTACCGGCTTCGACTGTCTCACTGGGCGGCGCTTTTGCAGGCGAGGGGCTTGGAGTCGGTTGTTGTGATCTTACGGGAATGCTTAGTGCCAACAGAATCAGAACTAGTGACGCGGATAGCGATATGATTTTGCTCTTCATCGATTTAGGCCGTTGAAAGCAGCAGTCGAACGCAACTTCATCTGAAGAAAACCGGGCTCGAACGCGAGCCGTGAATCTTCACGTGACACGCGGTGCAATTGGCGTACTGTGCATTCAGATTGTGCTGTGGCCCTGCCGGCTCAACGGCGCCGACGCCGTGGTCCACGCTATGACACGTCAGACAGAGTTGGTTGACGGTTCCGAATCTCAAGAACCTCGGATTCGACGAGCCGTGTGGCGTATGACAAGCCGAACATCCCTCGGTCTTGAGCGGAGCGTGCTCGAAAGTAAAAGGCCCTTGTTTGTCGGCGTGGCACTTCAAGCACCCAGCGTCCGCACCCGTGGCTAATCTGGTTTGCTTCAATTCAAAGCCGCCATGCGGATTGTGACAATCGCTGCACTTCATCATCCCTTCGAGAACTTTATGATGGAAGGCTTTGTTAAAGTCGGGCTTCACTGCACCGTGGCAGCCTATACAGAGCTGCGGATCTCCAGCCTTCAACATGTGGAGGGAAGAGAAGCCAGGCTTTTCAGCGTTGGACCGACCGATAAAAGTGATCGATTTCGGAATATTCTTGCTGGTTTCGACAAAGTGAGGCGAGTGGCAATCGGTGCAGCCGACATCGTTGCGCCAGTGTTCGCCGCGTTTGAAATTGTTTCGCTCCTCTTTACCGGCGTGGCAAGTCAAACACGTCTCCGAGATCTCCTTGGATGAATTGTTCTTGAAGGAGATGATCTTTGTCGGGTCGCCCTCTTCGAGATGAGCTTTGCCTGGTCCATGACAAGCTTCACAGCCCGTCACTTTGTTTTTCCTGCTACCGATCTTTGCGAGCTCAGCGTGAGATGTGTGTGAGAAAGACTTGAACTGATCTTCATGACAGTCTTTGCAGGATTCACTCCCGACGTAATCAGAGTCGAGGGCAGGTGTAGCGCTGGGGACCGCATTCAAAACACCATTAACACTGGCATTGGAGTGCTGTGAGCCGCCAAACCAAAGACTAGCCGCGACGACTGTGGCGCAGACGCTGAACGTTTTGATTGATCTCGCTGGCTTCACTTCAGTAGTGAGCCTCCATCCAGGAAGTGATTAAGGTTGAGAACTCGAACTCCGGGTTCAGATAGACCGTATGGCCTCTATATTTACTGACTAAAGCATCTGATTTCCGGGCAGCTTAACTGTTGAAGGACCACCCGTCTGTTACGTAACGCACATAAGATATGAACAGTCCTGCACATCACCGCCATAACCCCGTGGGATCTGAAGCGAAAACCTTGATTGCAAAGCGGCAATCCCTGGTTTGGGATTCGTCGTGAATGGTACAAGGAACAATGAATAGTGGCGGTGACGCAGGTCACAACGTTCCAAAATAAAGTCACGAGTTTTTTGAGAATGCTATCAGTGCTTTTCGATTTCGAATCAGAAGGTCTCCATTCTCGGCTTGAACGATATGCTTTCGCTTCAGCACGCTAAACGCGCGCGTAACTGTTTCACGTGACGAGCAGATCAATTGCGCGATCTCTTCATGAGTGAGTCCGAGTCTTAATCGGATGCCTTGCGAGCTCCGTTTGCCATGCTGGTCACACCACTTCAATAAAAGGAGCGCTAACTTTTGCGAGGCCGATTGCGCGACGAACAGGAGCCTCGTATGGTCAATGAGACCGTTCACTTTGCGACTCAAAGATTGGACCAGACCCAGGTAGCCACTCTTGTCACGATCAAGCAGTCGTAGCAGTTGATCTCGCGGGATAAAGTCTATGCGGCAGCGCTCGAGCGTTTCCACAGTGGCCCCGTACGGTTGACCAGTCATGGTGGAGTTTATGCCTAACAAATCTCCAGCGTCGGCAATTCGTAGTATGAGCGTCCGACCATCGGCGGATGCGATCGAGACTTTTACTCGACCTTCGCAGACCACATAAATTCCCCGCGGTTGTTGACCTTCCATGAATAAGACCGAACCGCGTGGATAGTATTTACTAACTCGCAGATTCTCCATTCCACGTAAGTGACTGATGGGAGAATCGCAGGCGCCTTCAGCAAACTCGTCCTGGTCTTCGTTTTCTTGCAGGTCTGTCCCGCTCGACATGATCAGTCTGTGAGCCTATCGCGATTATTAAAGACGCGGCTAAACCGTCTTTTCTAACTCCAGAGACTCACCCTCCGCGGTTCACGCTGGGCAACGAATATGCCAGTTGAAAAATCGTCCGCAAAATCAAAATCGGTCTTTTGAAGACTGGCTAAAGTGGGGAAAAAGACACTTCGTCTATTAACAAGTGCGAGATTGTCCGCATTGCGGATGTCGATAGTCGTTGTTTCGCTGACTGAGAATTTGTTCTTTGCTTTTTTCTTGTCGTGGCTTTCAGATTGCACTAGAGTGCAAACTCAAATCGTTTGACGAGCAATGCCGAATCAACCTAATCATCGATCGGCGATTTTGATGGGCCTCGCTGCTTCGGCCGGGCTGACTGCTCTCATCATCCTGGGATCGCGAAACCTTGAACATTACGATGCCGCGCTCTTCGGCTACACCGTTGCGAGTGTGGTCGCTTTGGGCGCGGTCGTGTTTCGCTATGCGATATGGCTTCAACGTCCGGCAACGCGAGTCTATTGGCGGCGAGGCTGGAGTCTTTTTCGAGATCGAAAGAACTTGATACTGAACACGAGCAGCGCCGCGAAGACTTTAATTGGCGGGCTCGCAGCGCAGAAGTTCATATTCCGCAGAGGATTTTCTCGCTGGCTCATGCATCAGCTAATCATGTGGGGTTGCATTATCTCGGCGCTAATTACTTTCCCGCTGGTGTTCGGTTGGGTGCATTTCGAATTGGAAGGTGAACGAGGTTATCGCGCCTTTGTCTTCGGCATTCCGTTGAATGTAGTTGACGGTCGCAGCCTGCTTGCCTGGATAACATTTCACGCGCTCGATTTCACCGCGATTATGGTCCTGGCAGGCTGCGCGATTGCGATTCATCGTCGCTTACATGATCGAGGGGCGATTGCTTTGCAACAGTTTCTCCTCGATTTTGTGCCGCATCTTCTGCTTATTGCCATCTGCATTACCGGGCTGATGCTGACAGTTTCGAGTCTTTGGCTGCACGGTTACATGTACTCATTCATCGCGCTCTCGCATCAGGCTGTGGTGATAATGACTTTGTTTTATTTGCCGTTCGGGAAACTCTTTCACGTCATACAACGGCCGGCTTCGATGGGAGTCGAGCTTTATCAGCGGCGAGCTCGAGAAATGCCGCAAGCCGTCTGCCCACGGTGTGGCGTGGAATTTGTCGCCGAGATGTGGTTGGAAGATCTAAAGACGGTAGTAGATAAACTCGGCTTCGATTACAAGCTTACTAATGGGCACGTCTGGCAGGATTACTGTCCGCGTTGTAAACGCGTCATACGGGGGTTGGCTTATTCAAATTTGTCGAGTAGTGACGAACCCGTATTCAAGGGATCAAGATCGTCGCTCAGATAGGAGCGAAATGTTCATAGCAAAAGGAGCTAACTTATCCTCAAGCTCCGTCAGGAGCGCCGTGTTATAGCGGACCGTAGCTATGAACATCGCGCCGGTAGGGGGCTGAAGAACATCAGGGTGTCATCCGTGGCTGATTATTTATGAGTAAGTTTAGTAATCTCGAAAAGATTATTGAGGACTTCGGTCCGCACCTTCATGATGCGCCGTACGGCGGATGGCGCGCAGATCGAGTTATCGACAAGATCGTGCCAACGCATTGCCCTTACTGCGCTGTGCAGTGCGGGATGAATCTTCTCGTCGAGAACAATCACGTAGTAGGCATTGAGCCACGATACGACTTCCCGGTAAATGAAGGCCGTCTTTGTCCAAAGGGTGTAACTGCTTATCTGCAAGTACACCATCCCGATCGCTTGCTGTACCCACTCATTAAACGCAATGGTAACTTCGAGCGCACGACTTGGGACGAAGCGCTCGATCTCGTCGTCTCAAAGCTCACAGAACTTCAAAGCAAGCACGGGAAAGATTCGATCGGCGTTTACTCCGGCTCCTCGCTCACAACGGAGAAAACTTATCTGATGGGTAAGTTCGCTCGTGCTGGGCTCGGAACACGTTACATCGATTACAACGGGCGCTTGTGCATGGTCTCGGCTGCGGCTGCGAATAACAAAGCCTTCGGAATAGATCGGGCCGCCAATCCCTGGGATGACATTCCGTTAGCCGACGTCATATTGATTGCCGGTTCGAATTGCGCGGAGACGTTTCCAGTTCTAAACAAGTTTCTCTGGCAGCAGCGCGACAACGGCGGCGTTTGGATCATCGTAGATCCGAGAGCGACCGCCACAGCTCGCCAGGGAGATTTACATTTGCAGCTAAAGCCAGGCACGGACGTAGCCCTGGCAAACGGAATTCTTCACGTCTTAATCGAGGAGAATCTGATCGATCGTGAGTTCATTGAAGCTCGCACGAATGGCTGGGAAGAAACCAAAGCTCGGGTTGCTGAATATAGTCCTCAAGTTGCGGCTGAAATAACGGGCGTCCCCTCAAAAAAAATTGTTCGTGCAGCTCAGATCTACGGCCGCGCCAAGCGAACGATGCTTCTGCACGCTCGCGGTATCGAGCACCACTCGCACGGTGTTAATAACGTGCTCTCCTATATCAATCTGGTTTTAGCTACTGGGAATATTGGCGCGCCTGGTCGTGGTTACGGAACGATTACCGGGCAGGGAAATGGACAAGGAGGACGTGAGCACGGGCAGAAAGCCGATCAACTTCCAGGTCAACGATCGATCTCAAATCCTGAACACCGAAAACATGTTTGCGAGGTCTGGGGTCTGCCGGAAGATGAGCTGCCGCAAGCCGGCGTTTCAGTCGTCGAGATGTTCCAGAAGATGCGCGAAGGCGAAATCCGCGGCCTGCTTTCCATCTGCAACAACGTAATGGTCAGTCTGCCGGACACGAATGATGTACGACGATCGCTCGAAGGTCTGGACTTCTATGTTTGCATCGATTTTTTCATGTCTGAAGGCTCACGCTATGCGGATGTAGTACTGCCCGGAAGCACCTGGAGCGAGGATGAAGGCGTCACTGCGAACAGCGAAGGCCGAGTAGTCAAAATCAACAAGGCTGCAGATCCACCGGGTGAGGCTCGCGCGGATTGGTGGATTATTCAGGAGATTGCTCGCCGGATGGGTCGCGAAAAGTTTTTTCATTTTGAAAGCTCGCGCGAAATCTTTGATGAGCTGAGAGTCGCATCTCGTGGCGGGAATGCCGATTATTACGGCATCACCTGGGAAAAAATAGAAAAGCAGAATGGCGTCTTTTGGCCTTGCCCTTCAGAGGATCATCCGGGCACGCCTCGTCTATTTGAAGAGCGCTTTTATCATCCGGATGGTCGGGCCCGATTTCATCCCGTGACTTACGAACCTCCACAGGAGATTCCCGACGATGAGTATCCGCTGATTCTGACGAGCGGCCGAGTGGTCTATCAGTACTTGTCGGGAAATCAGACGCGGCGCATTGGTTTTTTGGTAGAGCAATGTCCGGAGCCATACGTCGAGATTCATCCGGAAACTGCAATGAAACTGAAGGTCAACGACGGCGAGCGTGTTCGCGTAGTCTCGCGCCGCGGCGACGGAATCTTTCCCGCACTGGTCGTCAAAACAATTCGGAAAGATACGATCTTCATTCCGTATCATTGGGGTGAAGAATTGGCTGTGAATCAATTAACGAATCCCGTACTTGATCCGATTTCGAAGATTCCTGAGTTCAAAGCCTGCGCCGCTCGGATTGAGAAAGTTCATTCAAGGCAGCTTCCGATACTGGGTGAAAGAAGGAAGGGCGCGTCCAGAAGCGAGGTTAGATAAAAATTAGGTCTTTGATTTTTGTTCTTGGTTCTTTGTTCTTTGTGCTTGCGTCTTTGGTGCATTGTCTTTTTCCTGGTGGGAATAAGACAATTCGACAGAGACTCGAGTACAAAGAACTAAGAACAAAGAACCAAGAACAAAATCAATTACCAAAACCGGGGGTTTCACATGGACGAGACAATGTTCATCGATCCGCAGCGCTGCATCGGTTGCCGGGCCTGCGTTGCAGCGTGTCGTGAGTGTGGGACTCACAAAGGCTATTCGATGATCTACGTGGATTATCTTGACCGCTCGGAATCAACGGCGACGATGCCAACGGTCTGCATGCACTGCTCGGAACCAACCTGCGCATTGGTTTGCCCCGCTGATGCGATCAAAACTACCGAAGACGGCGTGGTGCTATCTGCCTTAAAGCCTCGATGTCTCGATTGCCGTAACTGCGTCAACGCCTGCCCATTCGGAGTGCCGAAATACAACACTGCCATGCATCTTCAGATGAAGTGCGACATGTGTTTTGATCGTTCCAGCGAAGGTCTCAAGCCAATGTGCGCCAGTGTTTGTCCAACGAGCGCTATTGCTTTCGGCAAGTACGAAGACATCGTGCCGCTGCGACGCACCAAGCCGGTGAACGCGCATGTGTTTGGCAATCAAAAGGTCGAAACAAAAGTCTATTTAATGCTGCCGACAGACGCTGAAGAAGTTGAGATTGATGGTTGCGGAGTCTTCGAGGGACGCGTGACGTCTGACGCGCGAGCAGCGAGTGAATCATGGATTGACTTGCAAGTTGAAGAGACGGATAAGAGCAATGAATTCTGACACAGCTGAAAACAATCCTTTGTCTTTGGACAATCGCCGTGATGAGACCGAAGTACGCAGCGCCACTGCAGCTCATCAAGCAGACTTTCCTTACGACCGTGACGAAGAAGCGCAAGTCACTCGCCGTGAGTTCTGCAACTTTCTTGGACTCACCTCGGCAGCTTTGCTGGTTGGCGCGACCGGCTTTGCAGCAAAAGCCGCACTCGATGCCGGCGAATCGCAGACCTTTCTTCCCACGAAGATTGAAGGAGCAGCGGCCATGTCACCCGGCAGTTCGCTGAACTTCCGTTATCCGACTGAGCGAGATACCGCAATCCTGATAAGGTCACTTGACGGGACTTACCACGCTTTTGGCCAGAAGTGCACGCACCTTTCTTGTCCTGTCTATTTTGATCGAGGCCACCAACGCCTTGAATGCCCGTGCCATGACGGAGCCTTCGATGCTCGCACTGGTGACGTCCTGTACGGACCGCCACCGCGGCCTCTCGATGTTGTAAATGTTGAGATTCGTAGCGATGGTCAGGTTTGGGCAGTTGGAAGGATTGCGAGCAGCGCCGAGAGACAGTTTTGAAACAACAAACAAGATCGAAAACTCCCGTACAGCATCACGCCAGTCGTGGCAGGACGGCTGTTGGCCAGGCTCGGCTGATCTTACTCATCATGATCAATGTTGCGCAGCTTTGGATCCTCGCGGCGACGGTTGAAGCTTCACTTGCTCGGCGATACGCGGCGCTGTTGCCGCTAATCATCGCGTCCGGAATTTGTTTTGTCGTAACGATCACACTCATCTTCTGGTGGCGCCCCGCCTCGCGACGGTACACGAGTTCCGGTTACTTGAAGCGATAGAGTTGGCTTTGCCGGCAGTGATCAGGTTGAGTTTTATGCCATCGGGCTTGTCCCGTGGTCACTCACGCTGGCAACTACGACTCTGCGATAAAACACAAAATGATGCCACGGGCTCGCCCCGTGGTGCCTCACGCTAGCAGCTACCCCACTGCGATAAAACAAGAAAAGATGCCATGGGCTTGACCCGTGGTTTCTCACGTTCGCTGCTCGGGAAGAGCTCAGATAGCTGCCAACGTCGGTCAAGCCCGTGGCATCCCCGAGGTGGCGACACAGTTTGCTTTAGCTGCCATCATGACTCTCCACCGGGCAAGCCGGTGGTATTAATTGAAACTGACCCATTGGAAAAGAATCTCCAGATTGCGTTGAATTCCACAGCGTCAGGTCATTTCACGCAAAGCAAACTATGTGAAGCCCGAAATCCAGGACTATTTTCTTCGGTACGGTCATTGCTCTAATGAAAACTTCGCAGAGCTTTGCGAACCATCGACTGAAATGGCAGGAAGCTCAACTATGAAATCTTTTCAGCCAGGCGCTACCCGCGCTCTTTTCCTTTCCACGACTGCGTTCGCTGTTTCCTTCGCAGTCTGGGGATTAATTGGAGCGTTGGCTCCGACTTTTGCGCAAGCCTACGGCCTATCTGCAAAAGCGAAGAGTCTGATGATTGCCGTGCCAGTGTTGCTGGGCGCGTTGGGCAGAATTCCGGCGGGTCTGCTGGCAGATCGGTTCGGAGGACGTCGCGTCTTCGCGTCGTTGTTGGTTCTATCCGCCGTGCCCGCGGTTCTAATCGGCTTCTCACAAAGCTATGTAGTTCTGATTGGGCTCGGGTTCTTCCTCGGAATTGCCGGATCCACGTTTCCCGTCGGTGTGGGCTTTACATCAAAGTGGTTCGGGCGTGACCAACAGGGCACTGCTTTAGGCGTCTACGGCATGGGCAACATAGGACAATCAATCGCCGTCTTTGGCGCGCCGGTGCTCGCTATCTACCTCGGTTCGTGGCGGCCAGTATTCTTTGTCTTTGCTTTGTTGGCGGTTGTTTGGGGCGTTGTCTTCTACCTGACCGCGCGTGACGCCGTTTCGGAAACGAAACCTAAGACGGTGGCTGAAAACCTCGCCTTGCTGCGACATCAACCTCTCGCCTGGATATTGTCGCTTTTCTACTTCCTGACCTTTGGCGGGTTCGTAGCCTTTTCAATTTACTTGCCGACGCTGTTGAAAGACACCTTTAACCTGGGCCCCGCCGACGCTGGCGCGCGCACGGCAGGATTTGTGCTGCTGGCGACATTGATGCGGCCAGTCGGAGGAATGCTCGCGGATCGAATCGGAGGAGCGCGAGTGCTCGTGCCGGTCTTCATTTCCGTCGCCTTTTTTGGCGCAACCATGGGTTGTCCGTGGATGCCAAGCTTTACCGTTGGCGCCTTGGGCACGGCAGCAATGTTAGGAATTGGCAACGGGGCCATCTTCAAGCTGGTGCCTGAATATTTTCCGAAAGAGACAGCGACCGTAACAGGTTTAGTAGGAGCTTTTGGAGGCTTCGGCGGATTCTTTCCACCGCTGGTGTTGGGACTGCTCCGTGATGCGACCGGGGCTTACACGTGGGGATTCATCCTCCTCGCAATCTTCGCGCTATTTTGCGCGGCGGTTAATTACTTCGTTTTTATCAAGCCGGACCAATTTAAGAATGCGGCAAAGGCGACTATCTAATTAATGGGGCTCAAACGAGCCGTCAAAGGAAACTTATGGAACTAGAACCAAATAGACCAGTCCGTGATTTTGTGCTTGCGATCCCAGGAGCGAGTAGTGTGTTCGAGAAGTCGGGAATCGACTATTGCTGTGGAGGGCAACGTTCTTTGGCAGATGCTTGCAAAACGGCCGGCGTCGCGGTGGAGAAGATCATGACGTCGCTTGAGACAGCAATTTCATCCGGCGAGGTACCAGACCATGACTTTCTCGCGATGACGCTGACAGAGCTGATCAATCACATCGTTGGCAAACACCATGTGTTTACCCGAGACGAAATTGATCGCTTGCGAGCGCTGATGGAGAAGGTTCTTAACGCGCATGGAAAGAACCATCGCGAGCTCGAGCAGTTAAGCTCGGTACTTCATCGGTTGAGCCAGGAGTTGTTGCAGCACATGATGAAGGAGGAGCGGGTCCTGTTTCCGTACGTGACGGGAATGGAAGAGGCTGTAAAGAACAACCTTCCGGTGACGAGGCCGCCCTTCGCTTCCGTCATAAACCCGGTCCGAATGCTGATGTTTGAACATGATAAGGCTGGGGATCTCTTACGTGAGATGCGCCGATTGACCTCGAACTATGTGACTCCAGCTGACGCATGCATAAGTTATCAAACTTTGTATCAAGCTCTCGATGCGTTCGAAAAAGACCTTCACCAGCACATTCATCTTGAGAACAACATCCTCTTCCCACGCGCCGTTGAGATGGAGAACGACAGTAAGTAGTGGTCAGTTGCGTTTCAAGTTGTTCGAGCAGCCTGCGGAGCAGGCGACAGCGTAAAGCCTGGGGTGGAGCGAAGCGAAACCCCAGGTACAGACCACGTCGCATCAGTAGCCCGCGGAGCGGGCGATAGAATTAGCATCCACTATCGCCCGCTCCGCGGGCTGAATTATTTGTCGGCAATTGTTCCTGGGGTTCCGCTTCGCTCCAACCCCAGGCTTTACGCTGTCGCCTGCTCCGCAGGCTATTCCAGTTAGCGCCGTTGATGCTTTCAAACTGAATTTTGAGTTTACGCGACTGGTTCTTTAAGGTGTTGGCGGAAGAGGCGAGCGGAAGCTTCGAGGAAGTCATACGAGGTGACGATACCCATTAGCTGATCATTCTCGACAACCGGAAGACAACCAACCCGGTTCGTCCTCATGATCTCGATCGCTTGCAGGGAAGAAGTCGAAGGTGAAACTGTTACCGGGTTCGTTACCATTATTTCCTGCACAATAGTTTCTTTGCGGCCCTCTGCAGATCTACCGTTGCTCATCAGTCGAAGCAGGCCCCGGTGTGTTATCAAGCCAACGAGCCGGCCTTCCTTGTCTTCGACCGGCACATGCCTGATGTGTCTCCAATCCATCACGCTGGCAGCCAGGTCGATCAAGTCGTCGGGCTGCACCGTGAATAAGTCAGTGGACATAAACTGACTGACGGTTCGATAGCCATGTTCCCAGCCATCAGAATCAGCTATCTCAACCACCGGCCAGCGGCTAACCGGTTCGCCCAGCTTCTGACAGTGAAGCATATCCTCGGCGAGCTTTTGACTCCGAACGTCCCGAGGCAACGTGTCGGGCATCGCTTGCAGAGACTTAAGTATCCATCGAGATCCCGTTTGCCGGCTGCGGGCTCGCTCCTCGATTATGTCCAGAAAACCTGTGATGTCAGCTGCATCAACCTGAGCACTCTTCAATCCTTCACGGGCCATGGGCAGCAGCTGGTCAAGAATCAGGCGCGCGGCGCTGTGGCTATGCCCGTCAATCCAATGCAAGTGGGCGTCGAGCCCGTTACGCGCTGCCCGAAAGAAATTCATCTTGGCGTCGTCAAAACTCATTTTCTGGGTGATGTCCCCGTATTCATTTGATAACGCCACCATCAAGCCTATGAAAAAGGCGGTGTTGGCGATTTCGTCTGCAGTTGTGGGCCCCGAAGGCAGAGCTCGATTCTCAATACGCAGGTGCGGGACGCCGTCAGCCACTCCATAACACGCGCGGTTCCAGCGCCAGACAGTTCCATTGTGCATTCGTAGCGCGGAGAGTAATGGAGTTTCGCCTCGCGCCAGCACCTGAAATGGATTCTCGTCAGGCTCGGTAATCATGATTGGCCGGAAACGAGAGATCTGATCGTGAAACAGTTCGACAACTGAATTTCGAAGCCATTGCTCGCCAAAACTGACTCGAGTGGGGTGGCTGCGAGCAAGCTTGGTGCGCGAGCGCTCGTCAGTCGAGTGCTGAAACAGAGCCACACGCGTTTCCTGCCACAAACGATGACCAAACAAAATCGGGGAGTTGACTGCGGCCGCCAGAACCGGCGCTGTGATCGCCTGGGCGATGTTGTAATGGTTGACGAATTCGGCTGCGTTTGACTGAAAGTGAATCTGAAAGCTCGTGTTGCACGATTCCATCATGATGTTGTCGTGCGTCAGGCTCAGCTCGTCCAATCCCTTTATGTGGATTGAAAAAGGCCCTCCCCGCAAGCCAATAACACCTCGATCCAACTCGTGATAACGAGCGACCGGGGTGAGATTTTCCAGGGTCAGGTCCGACTGTTTCAGTGTCGGCAGAATTCCGGAGAGCAGCACGTCCGCTTCATAAGTCTGGGCGCTCTTGCGAGTCAGAGCAATTAACTCATCAAGCTCCTGTTTGAGTTCGGTAAAGCACGCGCCGGTCAGCTTCCGCGGAGTGAGGTTGGCTTCGAGATTGAACCTCGCAATCTCAGTCGTGAGACGAGGCTCATTCGCCTCTTTAAGAACTTCTAACGAGACTGGCGCGGGTCGCAAGTCGCTCCGCACCAGGAACATTTCCTGTTCGGCGCCGATTCGGGTTACCCCACTCTCCACTCGGCCTTCTTCGAGCATGAAGGCGAGCGCGCGCAAATCTTCCAGCAAAGCCTTCATGAAGACATGCATTTTCGTCCCATCGACTTGTTGTATGACTTTGTGCTCACCCATTTGAATTTCGAGCTTGCAAGTTCAAGGCCGTTTGGACTGTTATTCAAAACATCGATTTACTTGAGAAGAATGTACCGATGCAGTCTCAAGCGTGCGCGATATTTCCAGCCCCGCCTTTCACGGGTGCGCGATATTCCCCGCGCGTGGCACGGGCGTCCCGCCCGTGAACTCGCCTTGCCACTGCCAATCCCTCAGATGAGAGGCCTCTATTCTAAGCACACGGGCGGGACGCGCGTGGCACGGGCGTCCCGCCCGTGAACTCGCCTTGCCACTACCAATCCAGCAGATGAGAAGCCTCTATTCCAAGCACACGGGCGGGACGCGCGTGGCACGGGCGTCCCGCCCGTGAACTCGCCTTGCCACTGCCAATCCAGCAGATGAGAAGCCTCTATTCCAAGCACACGGGCGGGACGCCCGTGCCACTGCCAATCCATCAGATGAGAGGCCTCCATGCTAAGCACACGGGCGTCCCGCCCGTGCCACTGCCAATCCATCAGATGAGAGGCCTCCATGCTAAGCACACGGGCGGGACGCCCGTGCCACTGCCAATCCATCAGGCGAGAGGCCTCCATTCCAAGCACACGGGCGGGACGCCCGTGCCACTGGCGCATTCTTGAAAAACTATCGCTCATCGTTGACGAAAAATGTTTACAGACTCTGGTCCATCTGCTACTTTTGCCTTCCCTCCCAAGAATTAACTGGCAGCCCCGATTAAAGTAAGAGCAGTAAAGCAGCCTTGGCTGAGCTTTGTGCGTAATCCCAAAACTCGCAAAGCAAAGTAAGGCCTTTGATCTCAATTTCCGAAATTGTGGAGAAATCTCAATTTTTCGTAAGTGGGAGTAAGTGTCGAACGATGCGCCTCGCCACTCCGACAGCCTCGACATGTCGGGATGGTGCCGGTAACCACAAACAATCGGTGGGTGCTCTTCCGGATATCGAAAAGCTTTGCATTATGAAGCTGAGCTAGCGTTCTCGAGTCCGGGGTGACTCCGTCCTCAACAAGATGGGAGGCTTAAAGAACAATGCGAAAAGGATTGCTCATAGGGTTATTGGGTGTTGCCGTAGCAACAGCCTCACTATTTCCGTTCACCCGATCTAAAGCCAAGCTCGTTTCTCAGGATCGCACCAGCGCTGGCCGCGCAGCCAAAGCTAATCCGCTTCCTGACTTTGACATTCGCCTCGCTGGGAAAGGCGAGTTCCAGGATGTTGACTTGAATTCTGCGGCAGGCAAGACAATGGCAGCGCAAGGCGTTGCTACCAGCGTGGCTGCTGCGGCCGTGGAACAGTTTCGAGCGGCTGCGAAGGCTGGAAACAATTTGCGAGCTGAAATTAATGAGGCCGGCGCGATGAAGAACCTTTTCATCGATGGCGGAACACTTTCTCTGCCGAGAGCTGCGGCGCCCGACGCCATCGCTCGCGATTTCTTAAATGATAATGCATCAATGTTTCGACTGAGCGGAGCTGATGTAGCGGCGCTCAAGTTAACGAAGGAGGATGTCGATGAAGGCATCACGTTCCTTTCGTACGCGCAGACCGTAGGCGGCGTGAAAGTTTTCGACGGCGATGTTCAGGTAGCCATCACCAAGAATGGCGAAGTTCAATCGGTGCGCGAAGGATTCCTGGTCCTGGGGCCGACAGGCAAACTCAAATCAGGAATTACCGAAGGCCAGGCTTTGGTCAAAGCTTTCGAGCACGCCGGTCGAAGTATCAAAGGAGTCGCGACGTCATCGTTGCGGGCGAGTGCCGGTGACAGGGCGGCTTATGCAAATCCACTCAATCCTGATTACGAAAAAGTTCTTTCTGAGCTGAACGTAATGCGGGTTGGCGACAGCGCGAGATTGGCCTGGCATGTCTATGCTGAGGTCGGCGCTAACGAGTGGTATGAACTTTTGGTTGACGCCAAGGACGGCGAGCTGCTGTTCCGTCACAATCTTTACATCGAGGCTGCTCAGGGAACTGTGTACACGGAAGATCCTGATGCGGCGCCGCGCCAACTCGTTTCATTCGTTGGCGACACCACCATCAACACTGCCGCAGGCTGGATGGGGACTTCAACTGTTACCACCGGCAATAATGTTGAGGCTTACCTCGACACGAATGCTGACAATGCGCCCGACGCGAACAATGGCTCCGGACTTTCCAACGGCCACGCGTCATCGGCTACTCAGGACTTTACCTTTCCGTTCTCAACTGCAGTTGATCCACGCACGCAACAAGCTGCGGTCGTGACGAACCTTTTTTACTTCAATAACTTCATGCACGACTTCTCGTACGGCTTGGGCTTTACTGAGACGGCCGGGAATTTCCAAACCAATAACTACGGCCGCGGCGGTACCGGCAACGACTCGGTTCGCGCGGAAGCGCAGGATGGTTCGGGAACCAATAATGCAAACTTCGCTACGCCGCCTGAGGGATCTCGGCCTCGAATGCAGCAGTACTTGTTTACAGCGCCAACTCCGGATCGAGACAGCTCGGTTGACAGCGATGTGGTGTGCCACGAGTACGGACATGGCATCTCGAATCGCCTGATCGGTAATGGCAGTGGGTTAGGCGGAACACAGTCAGGCGCGATGGGTGAAGGCTGGTCAGACTACTGGGCTTGCACCATCAATAACGACGGCGTCATGGGGGAATACGTCACGCTAAACACCACGCGAGGCATTCGTCGCGCAGCTTACACCGTGCCCGCGGCTACAGTTCACGACTCGTATGCGGACGTCGGCGCTGGCGGCTTTGAAGTTCACAACGATGGCGAAGTCTGGGCTGCCGCGTTGTGGGATTTGCGCACACAGCTTGGAAAAACGATCACGGATCGGATTGTGTTGAACGGCATGAAGTTCACTCCGACTCATCCGTCATTCCTGAATGCCCGCGACGGTATTCTCCAGGCTGATCAGAACTTGAATGCAGGCGTAAATCGCTGCGCCATCTGGACAGTATTTGCGCGTCATGGCATGGGTTTCTCAGCTACTGGTAATGATGGCACGCAACACAATGCCGCGACCAACTTGCCGTCAGATTGTGGAGGTACTTGCACGTTCTCGATCAATCCAACCAGTTCGAGCCAACCAGCAGGCGGCGGAACTGGAAGTGTCAGCGTCACCGCAACAGCAGGCTGCAATTGGACCGCGGTTAGCAACGCGACCTTCATTACTATCACCTCCGGTTCGAGTGGGACTGGTAACGGCACTGTGAATTACTCGGTTGCCGCGAATACAGGAACAGGCAGCCGTAACGGCACCATGACCATTGCCGGTCAGACGTTCACTGTCACACAAGCTGGAACCGGTGGCGGTGGGACCGAGCTGATCACTAATGGCGGGTTCGAAACCGGAACAACGCCGTGGGTCTTCAGCGGCCAGGCTGCGCGCAGTACTGGCGCATTCCCGCATACTGGAACGGCGTATTCCTTACTGGGAACAACCAACAGTGGGACGGGCAGTGAGTATCAAACAATCACGATACCAGCAAGCCCGACTGCAAACTTGAACTTCTGGCTGAACATAACCACTAGCGAAGCTCCGAACGCAGCCGTATTTGATCGACTCTTCGTTGAAGTGCGTAGCACCTCGGGTACGCTACTGGCTACGCTCGCGACGTTTAGCAATCAAAACTTCGGTACGCCGGGGAATTATGTCCTGAGAGGTCCCTACAATCTCTCAGCTTTCGCTGGTCAAACCGTGCGGATTCAATTCCGCATAACTACAGACATAACTCTGCCGACGTCATTCCGCGTGGATGATGTGTCAGTGCAGTAGTAGGAACAGGAGGCGGGAGGCAGACGGCAGGAGGCAGACGGCGGTTAGTGGCTCCTCCGGTTTCAGTGCCGTAGGCAGGGAATGTTTATAGCCTCCGCGTTTCCCAACAACCAGGGAGCTCCGTAGGAGCGGAAGGACCTTCCGCTTCTATGGAGCTTTTATTTTTCCAATTTGTTAGCTATAAACGGTGGCTGCTACGGAGCCAGATCATATGAACAAACGTCCAGTCACAATCTTGATCGTGGGTTGGTTATTCATCTTGGCGGGATCCGTCGGGCTGATCTATCACTCGTTGGACGTCATCCGGGACGCTGCTAATGGCTTGGACCGGCATGAACTGATTGATGCTGCGGTCATCCTGCCTTTACGTGTCATAGCCATCATAAGTGGAGTCTTCATTCTTTATGCCTGCAACTGGGCTCGCTGGCTTTGTGTTCTGTGGATGGCTTTTCATGTAGTCGTCAGCATTTGGCACTCAGCTTTCGCGTTTGTATTCCACCTGGTGCTGACGATCGTGATTGGGCTTCTGTTGTTTCGCCCAAAGGCTTCCGAGTATTTTCGAAAAGCACAGAGTCTGTGAGGTCGACTCGAGCACCATCCAGGGCAGGGTCAGCATGAAACAGTCGTTCAACTGAATCACTCAGGCTTGATCAGCTCAAGGTCAGAAAGGGCAGTTTACTCCCGCCCAAGTTAGGTTACCTCTCAATTCCCCAAATAGGAGCTACTGAAAATTAAGATTGAAGGCTGAAAAAGCTTGAGCGGGAGTAAACTGCCCTTCCTGACCCTGAGCTGATCTACCTTGAGTGATCTACCCTGAGCTGATCTACCTTGAGTGATCTACCTTGAGCTGATCTACCTTGAGCTGATCTACCTTGAGCTGATCTACCTTGAGCTGATCTACTTTGAGCATCTACTCTGATCGCAGAGCCACCATTGGATCAACTTTCGTAGCGCGCCGGGCCGGTAAGTAACAAGCCAGCAAGGCAACTACGATCAGCACCCCGCTGGTTACAGCGAGCGTCAGCGGATCGCGAGTCGGCAGCGAAGGAATCGCCGAAATCAAATACTTGGCGATTGCATACGACCCAGCTGCGCCCAACACGGCGCCCATTAAAATCAGCACCGCACCTTTCCTCAACACCAGCAACAGCACGTCACGAGCCTGAGCCCCGAGCGCCACCCTGATCCCGAACTCGCCAGTCCGCTGCACCACGGTGTACGAGATGACTCCATAAATTCCGATGGCTGCCAATACGAGTCCAAGCGCCGCGAACGCACCCAACAACCTGCCCACCAGGGAGATGTTGCCAAGCCCCGAGTCCACCGCACTGCGAGCGCTCCGAATTCGATAAACCGGTAGACTGGGATCGAGCCCAGCTACGGCGCTGCGCAGGCTATTCTCCATTGCTTCAGCCGCTTGCGGCGTGCGGATCGATATCGTGAGATAGTTGGGAATAACCTGTGCGATAGGCAAAAACCCCTGGAATCTTGTGTACGGTTCGCCGAGATCGCCCGGAAAGCCAATGTCATCCACGATGCCAACGATCTCGTACCAATCTTTCGTCTTACCGCCGCTGCCTATTCGTTTACCCACCGCCGACTCGTTTGGAAAAAAGCGTCGGGCCGTAGCCTCGTTAACGATTAGTACTTTTGTTTTGCCGGGCCCGTCTGCATCGGTAAATGCGCGGCCCTGGCGCAAGTGCGCGCCCAGTGTCGCGAAATAAGCATTGTTAACCGGTTCGAAGAACATTTCCCAATACTGACCCGGTGGAGGTTCAGGTTGACCCTCGACGATGAACGAGCTGCTGCTATTGAAACCAAAAGCTGTCTGTGAGCTGCTGAGCGCAACCTGCTGCACGCCCGGCAAAGCACGCAATCGATTTTCAAGTTCGGAAAAGAAAACAACTCGCTGCTCATCTTTCGCGTACTTCTCACCGCGCAAGCCCAGCTGCGCAGTTACTAAACCATCGACTTGCCAACCGGGATCGGTATTGATGAATCTTTGCAGTCCGCGCAGGAAGAGACCTGCCGCTGCCAACAACACCATGGCGAATGCGACCTCGCCGACAATCAGCGTGTGACGCAGACGGTGTTGCGAGCGTCCTGCCGTTGAGCCTCGCGCGCTATCGCGCAGTGCCTGGTTGACGTCGGCTCGCGAAGCAAGCCAGGCCGGCATAGTCCCAAACACTAATCCGGTGAACAGCGAACACAGAAAAGCGAAGCCGAAGACTTTGAAGTCAAGTCCTACCTTGGCTCCAGGTAAGCCGACAAACAGATAATTGCTGATAAAGCGAACAGCCCATAACGCTAATACCAGGCTCAGTACTCCGCCGGTCAACGCGACTACGATACTTTCGGTCAAGGACTGTCTTAGCAAACGCAGCCGGCCCGCTCCCAGTGCCGCTCGAACCGCGAGTTCCTTGGAACGAGACGTGGTGCGAACGAGCTGCAGGTTGGCAAGATTCGCGCAGGCAATCAACAACACGAAGCCGGAAAGACCAAACGTAAACCACATTACCTTTCTGCCAATGTCGTCCGACATCGAACGCTGTAAGGGCTCGAGCCTCAGGCTTTCGCCCACATTAGAAGAATTAGCCGTGCCAATGTTAGCCGCGAGCGCAACCATGCTCTGCTCAGCCTGTTGAATCGACACGCCAGGCTTAAGCTTGCCAAACGAAGATAAGTAGTTGGTGCCGCGATTCTTTCTCTGCTCAGCGTTGAATGCGAGGGGCTGCCAGATATCTATCGTTCCCCAAAGGATCGGATGATCAAATCCTGGAGGCATTACGCCCACGACGTTGACCGTCTTTCCGTCGAGCTGGACAGTACGGCCAACAACTCCTGGATCAGCTCCAAAACGTCGATTCCAGAAACGGTCGCTTAACACGATGACGTTGTCGGCGCCCGGCTCAAACTCTTCGGCATTGAAAGTTCGCCCCAGGGCAGGTGCTACGCCCAGTAAGGGAAAGAAATCAGCAGTCGCTGCGATGCCCTGAAGCCGCTCAGCCATTTGTCCCTGCTCGACGAGATTGCGGCTCACATAGTTATAAGCGGCCATCTTTTCGAGGACGGTGTTCTTTTCACGCTGATCGAAGAAATTGGCGTTTGAGTGCGGCCAGCTCTGCGAATGCGGAGAAGTGCGGAGTACCCGCACCAACTGGTCGGATTGTGGATAAGGAAGCGAGCTGAATAGAAAGGTATTAAGGACGCTGAACATCGCCGTATTCGCGCCGATGCCAAGCGCCAACGTTAACGTTGCCACCGCCGTAAAACCCTTGTGTTTGAGCAGCATGCGCACGCCGTAGCGCACGTCCTGAAGCAGCGATGTCATATTCAGAATCCTCCGTTTTGTGCCTGTTAGCTGCGATTTTCGAGCGGGCTTCAAGAAAATGACACCACGCTGGATGCAAATGTGGCAAATTTTTGAGTCGCTTGTGGTGCTGAAGTTTATCTGAAAAGCTCAAGGGCGATCAGCTCGAGGTGAGGAAGGGTAGCTTGCTCCCGCTCTTTCCCAGCCTCTCAGCTCACCTATAGATCAAAGTTGTGAGGTTATGAATCGGCGGGAGCAAGCTACCCTTCCTCACCTCGAGCTGATTGATGGTCAGGATTATCAAAGGAGGCTAGAAGGCTTATGTAACCGTGACCCACAAATACTTGTTGGGATGCTGGCTCGGCAATGTTAGCCTTTTGCTGTGGCGAAGGATGAAGCAGTAGAAGTGCTCAGCGTTGACGGAACGGAAGTGCGGGTGACTCATCCGGACAAACCGTACTTTACCCGTCAAACAAAACTCTCAAAACTCGACATCGTGCGTTATTACCTTGCGGTGGCGCCTGGAGCGTTGAAGGGCATTCGCGATCGTCCGCTTGTCCTCAAGCGCTTTGTCGATGGCGCCGAAGGCGAGGCCTTTTATCAGAAACGCGCGCCCACGTCGCGGCCTGAATGGCTACGCACCGTGACACTTTCGTTCCCGTCAGGACGGAACGCTGAGGAAGTTGTGGTTGACGATGCGGCGGGCCTTGCCTGGATAGCCAACCTCGGCTGCATCGAGCTTCATCCCCACGCCATTCGGGCCAATGATCTCGATCACCCTGATGAATTGAGAGTCGATCTCGATCCGGGTCCCGGTGTTGAGTGGGATAACGTGCGACGTGTTTCGCTCGAAGTCAAAGCCTTGCTTGAAGAAATGGGTCTGCAAGGCTGGCCAAAAACCAGTGGTTCGCGAGGCATGCACGTGAATGTTCGCATTCAGCAGCGCTGGAGTTTCACGGAAGTTCGCCGCGCGGCTGTGGCCCTGTCGCGTGAGATTGAAAGACGAGCGCCGGTCCTTGCCAGCTCTAAATGGTGGAAGGAAGAGCGACACGGAGTATTTCTCGATTACAACCAGAACGCGAAAGACCGCACCACGTGCTCGGCCTATTCGGTGCGCCCCCTTCCTGATGCGCGAGTCTCAACGCCACTACGTTGGGACGAAGTTGCCGACTGTAATCCGGCCGACTTCACCGTGCTCACGGTTCCGAGCCGATTTGCCGAGTCAGGTGATCCGCATTTGAAAATAGACGATGCACCGGGATCACTTGAAATGTTACTCGAGCTTGCCGCGAGAGATGAGGCCGAGGGTCTCGGTGATGCGCCGTGGCCGCCGCACTTCCGCAAAATGTCAGGTGAGGGAACTCGGGTCGCTCCTTCGCGTGCGAAGTCCGCACCGAAGACGCCGCGAATCAAGATGCCGTTGCTGGTTATCGCAAATTCACCGAAGAAGGATTTAGCGCTGGCGGGCCTGGAACGATGGAAGAAGAAACATCGCAAGGTGGCTAAGCTGCTCGCGATCGATGATGTGCTCGTCGATACGATGCGAGGACGATCGTCTACGTGGACGCGAATACGAGTGAACTTGCGGAACGTGCCGGAAGAGCTGCGTCCTAAACAGGAGACTCCGGATCCTGATGACGATCCAACACGCGAGTGGCGCGAATGGCGCGCTGGCGCGAAGAAATCCGGGTAGGGCACACCTGAGAAAGATTAGCCACAGATGAACGCGGATGGCACGGATCTGAAAGAAAGGCGGATGCACGCCCGGCGCTGGGAGTGCCTTAAGTTACAACGCGATTACTCCGATGAACCCTTGAGTCATTCCCACTGCCGACTCTCCGTTGCTGCTCTTTTTTTCAGATCCGTGTTATCTGCGTTCATCTGTGGCTGGGTCTGAAGGCTGCAGGCTGGCAGCCTGCAGTACATCAAGCTCCAAAGATCTCCTCGATCTCCTGAGGCGGGACGACTTCGAGCTGAGCGTAGGTGCAGTCCTTAGGCGTCTTGTCCTGGCGCCAGCGACGAAATTGAGCAATGTGGCGAAAACGATCTCCCTGCATGTGATCGTAAGCCACTTCAGCTACAAGCTCTGGCCTAATCGGCTCCCATGAAAGATCTTTACCGGAACTCCAACGACTTTGTGCGCCCGGAGTCCGGCCACTTGCTTGTTCAAACGAAGCCCATTCTTTCCACGGATGTTTTTCGAGCGCGTTCTTGCGATACGGCTCAAGGAACTCCACCAGCTCGTGACGTTTCTGAGCCGTAAAGCTGGAACACACTCCAACGTGCTGGAGCATGCCCTCGTCATCAAACAGACCTAACAATAGCGAGCCGATCGCTGTGCCCGGACCCTTTTTGTGCCAGCGAAATCCAGCCACCACACAATCGCAATCACGCTCGTGCTTTACCTTCAGCATCACCCGTTTGTTTGGTTCGTAGGTTCCGGACACCGGCTTGGCAATAACACCGTCGAGTCCGGCGCCTTCAAATCTGCTGAACCAGTCGCGCGCGACTTTCAAGTCATCCGTTGCCGGAGTCAGATGAATAGGCGGAGCTGAAGAGGACAACATCGATTCCAACTGACGCCGGCGCTCGTTGAATGGCTGGCTGCGGAGATCCTTGTCACCTTTGGAGAGCAGATCGAAGAAAACCATCGATGCCGGAATCTTTTCAGAGAGCATCTTCACTCGAGACGCCGCAGGGTGAAGCCGCATTTGTAGGTCGTTAAAACTAAGTGTTCCATTTCGGGCTATGACGATTTCGCCGTCAAGCACGCAGCGCGCGGGTAATTGCGAGCGAAGCGGTTCGAGCAATTCGGGAAAGTAACGGTCGAGCGGTTTCTCATCGCGACTTTGAATCAGGATCTCATCCCCGTCGCGAAATATGAGGGCGCGAAAGCCATCCCACTTGGGTTCGAAGATCCAGTCTCCTTCAGTTGGCAGGTGGCTAACACGCTTCGCGAGCATCGGAAGCAGAGGCGGGTTCACTGGCAGCTGCATGCATCCATCTTATACCGCACCTGCGGTGGTCGCGCGAGTGGATGGCGGAGTGCTTCGTGCCCAAAATTGGACTGCGGGTGACCTGTCACCGCTGCCGCGACAAGTCGCAGCGACCAAAGCGCCGACAGGTCGGCGCACTCCAAATAGGCACTACGGTTCGAGTAGCCTAATCCACGTAGTGCTCTTTTAGTTTTGCTTGCAGCTCCAGAGGCAGGTGTTTCCAGCGGGTTAGGCACATGTTTTCGCGGCAATAATCGCAAGGATTCAGTCGTGCTCCCACCCAAAAATTGCCCGTGCTTTCATAGCGCCAGCAATAGATAGGTCCGCGGCTGCGTTGAGAGTAGAAAACATTATTTGGCAGCAGCGCAGTGCTTGATGTCACGTACATCCGAATTCCATTCATCCGGGCCCGCCTTTAAGTTGGGACTGAAACTTGTTGTCTTTCAAGCTCGGCCAACCGTGCTTGATTGGGTACCGACATGATTGGGGCAATCGGGTGCACATCAACGAACCCTACAAGTTTTCTTCTCACTTCTTCCAGGGCGATGCTGGTATGTTTTCGCCGACCAGGATCTTTATCGATGCGAGGCTTGGCGCCGCGCAAAAGTTGTTTTGCCCGCAACGACGCGACGATTACCAGGCGAAAATTTGACGTAGTGTCGTGCTCACTAATTTCTTTGTTCAGTTCTTTCGATTCCATTTTGTATTTCTCCACTTGCTAAATCTGGCGGCAACGAAAACTCGAGGGGATGTGGTAAAACTCGCTGATCTTTCAATACTGACACCGACCCCAAATCGTTATCAAAACGTAGCTGCTCGGAGATATTGATCGGCGGTCCTGAGATTCGTTGGGGAGTGAAACTTCGCTGATCCAATCTCAAGCTGAGCTCGGATATTCGGTTACGCAATCTTGCGTCTGCGCGGGGGCGAAGTGATGTGTAACTCATCGTCGCGGTCATGCTGCAGAAACACTGAAAACACCAGAAAACCAATGCCACAAGCAGCGGCAGCAAAGACGATGGACCAAACCAGGTGTGAAGTCCCGCCTTCGGATGCTCCCGCGCCATTCGTAAAGCTGGCGTACTTATAGAACTGCCACATGGAAATCGCGGCTATGGTACTCATAAGAACCAACGAGCCGACTACGTTCTTAAGATTCTTTCTTGCGTAACTCATCCGATACCTCATTCTGCTTAGTGCGGCTACAAATGGAAAGCCGCCTCTTCCATGGAGAACCAGTGGACTTCAGAACGGGTTCGAGATGTCGTTTTTGATTTGGAAAAGTGCAGACATCAGGACTCCGTGTCAGTCAGGTTTGAAAAACAAACAGACGGCACAAGGAGGAGGCGCTCAGCGCAAAGTCCCGATGTCGAGAGTGGGTTTTCTAAAGAACTAAAATCCGAACTGAGTATAGCACACTGCTGCCGAAGTGCCTGGTTCTTTGCGCTTAGCTCTTTGTGCTTGAGTGGCAACCGCGCAGCCGCCCAACACTCAAGCACCAAATACAAAGGACCAAAAACCTATTCACTCACTGTACGCATCATTCAGTTTGCGGAAGTGATAACCCATCGCCGCGAGCCGCATGGACTCAGTGAACTGCTCTCGATGATCACGAAGAGCAGTGTAGAAATACCGCCAGAATGTCTTACGATTCGAATCTATCAGCCCCAGCCTCAGCACCAGCCGCGCGAACGCTGCAATCCCTCCGAGTATATTCAAGCGCGAAGGCTCAGGGCTGTGGTGTCCAGTCCGGTTCATCGAGTCGAGCGCGCGCTGATAGTACTCCGCTGGCTTGTAGATCGTTCGCATGATGGATTGATAGCCTTCGATCAATCTTTTCGGATCCATCTTCGTTGTGAAATTGAAAGTGCACTGAGTATTGTTACCAGAGGCTTCGCCAAGCAGCCGGCCTTCCTTTTCAAGTCGCTTCCAAAGCTGGGTGCCGGGCAGTGCATTCAACAATCCCACCATCGCGAGTGGAATCGCACTCTCGCGGATGAAGTTTATCTGGCGCTCGAAGATGTCGCTGCCATCATTATCAAATCCAACAATGAAGCCGGCCATGACTTCCATACCATAGCCTTGAATCTTCTTGACCGAATCAACCATGTTGCCGCGGTTTTGTCCCTTCTGAGCTTCCTTGAGACTAAGTTCGTCTGGCGTCTCAATTCCGAGGAAGACTCTGCGGAAGCCCGCGCGCTGCATATCAGCAAGCAGCGCATCGTCTTCGGCGAGATTTATGCTCGCCTCCGTCAGAAAAGAAAAGGGATGGCCGTTTCGCTCTTGCCAGGCGGTAAGCTCGGGAAGAAACGTTCGCACGTTTTTCTTATTGCCGATGAAATTATCATCAACGATGAACACAGTGCCTTTCCATCCGAGGTCCATTAGGGCATCCAGCTCCAGCAGCATTTGCGAGGAACTCTTGGTACGAGGCACGCGACCGTAGATTTCAATGATGTCGCAGAACTCACACTGAAAGGGACAACCTCGAGAATATTGGACCGCCATGGCGCTGTAGCGCCTCATGTCCGCGAGATGATAATGGGCTATTGGCGTGGCCGAGAGTGGAGGTCGTTCGGCCGCTTCATAGGTACGTTTCGCAATACCTTGCTCGAGGTCGTCAACGAATTGCGGAAGCGTCGTTTCAGCCTCACCGATGAATATATGGTCTACATCGGGAAGGCCTTCGATGGTGGTGGTTACGTACGGCCCACCAATAACGACGCGTTTGTTGAAAGGCTTGCAGCGTGCTACAACCTCGTGCAGTGACTCTTTCTGCACCAGCATGCCGGTAATGAAAATCATGTCAGCCCACGCGATCTGGGAGTCTTTCAGGCGCTCGATATTCAAATCTACTAATTTTCGCTGCCAACTGTCTGGAATCAGCGCTGAGACCGTCAATAGGCCTAGAGGTGGGAAAGCGCAGCGCTTGCGCTCAAAGGGCAATGCGTGCCGAAAACTCCAATAAGTATCAGGAAATTCGGGATTAATCATTAAAACGTTCATCGATTTGACCACCTTTCAAATGCCTTTATTCGACGGTTCGATTGTAGTTCTCAATGACGAAATGCTCTGTAACAGTTATGTAAGCTTTGTGGATTCGTCAGTTTGGGTTTGCTATTTTGCGGGATATCGTGCATCGTAAGTGCCAGCTAATCCTTCTCTCGCGCATCGACGGTGCGCCCCGCACATAAAATATGAGCGCCGGCGTTTTGGATACTTCGAGAGCAGGGCTGATTTGAACTTCAGAAGCGCTCACTTTAAGAGCATCCGAACCAGGTCCTTCGAACGCCTACCGTTTCGCCGAAGCAATTCCTATTTCGCAGCTTCTTTTTCTACCCCATCAGGGGAAAGGTATATCTCTAAATGTCAATGAAACTGTACGTAGGAAATCTCTCTTTCCAGACCAATAGTCAACAACTGCAGGATCTTTTTGCTCAGGCAGGAACTGTTGAATCGGCAAGTGTCGTCGAAGATCGTGATACCGGTCGCTCGCGCGGCTTTGGTTTCGTCGAAATGTCCAGCGAGACCGAAGGTAGTGCTGCTATCGAGCAGTTCAACGGCCGCGACCTGGATGGTCGGCAGCTAAAAGTAAATGAAGCGAAGCCCCGTGAAAATCGAAACGGCGGCGGCGGTGGCGGCAATCGTGGTGGCTACTCAGGCAACCGCGGAAATGGAAGCCGCATATTCTAAGTCTCTCACTCGATTGCAATAGTGAAATCCACTGTCTGCGAATAGAGCGATAGCGACTGGACGCGTCTCGGAGCAAACAAGTTTTGCTCCGAGGCGCCTTTGGTTACTCGCAGTCCGGCAGCTGACTCAGGTCAGAAGTCTGGATAGCGTTCGCGAATGTGAACTCACGATTGATCGATGAAGAATAGAGAAAACAACAGATGAATTTCAAAGATTTCGAATTGATACCGGAATTGGTTCACAAGTGTGAATCGCTCGGTTATCTCAAACCCACACCAATACAGCAACAGGCAATTCCTCCTGTGCTGGGCGGATCCGATCTAATCGGAACTGCTGAGACTGGCAGCGGAAAGACCGCTGCGTTTCTTTTGCCCATAATCCAACGACTCAGAACGAAAGCGTCGCTGCAAGGCATCCGCGCGCTGGTCGTCGCGCCAACTCGCGAGCTGGCGCTGCAAATCGAGGGCATGTATCGACAGCTAGCGCTGAAAGACAGCCCCAAGTGCGTGGTCGTCATCGGTGGCGCCAGTATGCAGCGACAAAGAGAAGCTTTGCGTCGCGGCGCTGGAGTCGTAATCGCGACGCCAGGAAGGCTGCTCGATCATATTGAGCGAGGGCTCGACATTTCTCGTGTCGAAGTGCTCGTGCTTGACGAAGCCGACCGCATGCTTGACATGGGCTTCTGGCCTGCGATCAAGCGAGTGCTGGCAAAACTGCCGGTATCAAAACAAACGCTGCTCTTCTCGGCAACGATGTCGCCTGCCATGGAAAAGATGGCTCGCTCAATCATGCGCGATCCGAAGTTGGTTGAAGCCGGCAAGCGCGGTGTAGCGCCACGAACCGTTGAGCAGTTCGCTTATCCGGTTGCGGTAGAGTCCAAGACTGCTTTGTTGCTGAACCTGCTCGAGAAGCAAAAAGAGCCTTTCGAGAGAGTGCTTGTATTTACGCGCACCCGAAATGGAGCTGAACGACTGTCGCACATTCTGAGAGCACGCGATCACAGCGTCGGCAGAATTCATGCGAATCGAACTCAATCACAGCGCGAAGCTGCGCTACGCGATTTTAAGAGTGGAAAGATTCGAGTGATGGTGGCTACGGATATAGCCGCTCGTGGCATTGACGTGGATAATGTTTCGCACGTCATTAATTACGACGTGCCTCACGCCGCGGAAGATTACGTGCACCGGATTGGTCGCAGTGGTCGAGCCGGAAAGAGTGGTCGCTCGATAACGTTGGTTACACCAGCGGAGGAAAGTTCTGTTTCCGGAATTGAACGTCTTACGCGTCAGGCGCTGCAGAGAATAATATTACCTGCGTTTGGTGGAGTCCTCATGGGCACATCGCAAGGCAGGGGTGTCGTTTCGCGACAAGTGAACAAGCCCCACGTTCGCTCCTTCCGACCCCGCGGTCGATAGAACTACTTCCTCACCTCGTTCCTGCCCGGAAAGTTGTCAGGTTAGCCCTAGCGGCTCTGCCGCAGCACAGTACGGAAAGGCTTTGCCTTTCCGACATCTGCCTATCGTTCGTTTCGAGGCTACGCCTCGAGAATTGGAGGCATAGCCTCCAAACTCAAGATGCCAACCGGGCGGAAAGGCAAAGCCTTTCCGCACTGTGCGGCGGCAAAGCCGCAAATCACGCCCGAACTCTCAATCCTTCTTTTCAAAATCAAGCGCGACGGAGTTCATGCAGTAGCGCAGTCCCGTCGGTCGTGGACCATCATCAAACACGTGCCCGAGATGCGAACCGCAGCGCCCACATCGAACTTCAGTTCGAATCATACCGTGGGTCTCATCAGTTTCCTGGTCAACGTTTTCGCTCGAAATCGGCGCGAAGAAACTCGGCCAGCCTGAGCCGGATTCAAATTTCGTATCAGAGTCAAAAAGTTCCAGGCCACAAGCTGCACAAGAGTACTTGCCGGCTTCGTGGTTATCCCAGAACACTCCCGTAAAAGCGCGCTCAGTTCCTCCCTCGCGCATCACGTGATATCGCTCGGGTGTCAACTCGATGCGCCACTGTTCATCGCTCTTCGTTATCTTATCTGTCATTGTCTTAATTGAGATTCCTTATTCGTTAAGTCAACTTGGGCAACTCTCTGCTAGTGTCGCAGTTTGGATTTCTCATTCACACCCGGTTTCAACCGGGTGTGGACGACGTTGCAAGAGAGAGAATAACCGTTTTAACGGTTTCCGTGATCTTTGTGAACAAAGGCAAACCGTTGAAACGGTTAAACTGCCTTTGATGCTTGCTGGTTCACCCGGTTGAAACCGGGTGTGACTTAGAAGTTCGAAACAAAGATCGCTACTCAATCCTAATAGCTACAGTTACTACTCCTTAGTTATCTCCTCAGCCAGCAACTTCTGAATCACGGCTTCAATTTCAGAGTAGGCGCCTTCGCCGACATGTTGGAAGCGAATACGGCCCGACTTGTCTAATACAAACACTGTCGGCCAGGCTTCTACGCCATAGGCTTTCCAGGTCGCGTAATCGTTGTCGGTCACCACGGGGTACGTCAGACCCAACTCTGCCACTTGTCGTTTCAGATTCTCAGTCTCCCTCTCCTCATCAAATTCGGGAGTGTGAACGCCGATGACGGTCAATCCTTTGTCGCGATAGCGAGCATCCCAACTCTTGATTGAGGGCAAAGTATTACGGCAGTTGTAACAACCGAAAGTCCAGAAATCTACGAGCACTACCTGACCTCGGAGCTCCTTCAACGTGAGTGCCTTTGAATTAATCCAACTCCCCGGAACCAGCTCGGGAGCGAGGGGAGCGTTGGCGTTATTGTCCACGTGTTTATTGGCTGGCGGTCTGGCGCCTGTGGAAAGGAATCTCAGGACGCCAGCGGTGCTCCAGCCCTTCGCGTGGCTGACCGTGACTAACGTGGCGATCACAACACTCAGCAATATCAGAAAAAAGAGTTTTTGACGGTGCATCGTTACTCCAGTTCAATACGAGTATGTATACTACTTTCTGCTGCAATAATTTCAAATGTCGTCGCTCTGAATAGATTCCCTGAATAGATTTCATTGCGCAGCCGTTGTTCATAGCCTAACCGCACCAACTTATACGAATGCCAGATACTCTTCGGATTGTTTCCTTCCTGCCCTCGGCAACTGAGATCGCGTTTACCCTCGGGCTTGGTGAAAACCTCGTCGGAGTTACCCATGAATGTGATTATCCGCCGGAAGCACGCACGCGCACCGTTGTTGTTCGCAATGTACTGCCGATCGAAACGATGAACCAGGGCGAGATTGATCGCGCAGTCGCTGAACGAATAGCTTCCGGCCAGAGTCTCTACCAGATCGACGAAGAGGTACTACAGCGGCTCAGTCCGGATCTGATCCTGACTCAGGATCTATGTCAGGTGTGTGCTCCGTCGGGCAATGAAGTCTCGCAGGTTTTGAATTCTCTTGAGAAGAAACCGCAGGTCCTTTGGATGACACCGCGTAACCTCAAGGAGATAGAAGACAACATTCGTGACCTCGGTGTAGCCACTGGACGGGCTGAACAAGCTGAGCAACTAATTGCAGCAGGCCGCGCGCGATTGGATGGTGTTTCGGAGATTACGAAAACGATCAGCCATCGGCCCCGCATCTCGTTTCTTGAATGGCTTGATCCGATTTATTGCGCCGGTCATTGGGTGCCGGAAATGATTGAGATTGCGGGCGGCGTGGATAGGCTTGGCTGCAAAGGTGGGGACTCGACCCGAGTAAGTTGGGACGACGTTTTGCAATGGGCGCCTGAGGTGCTCGTCATTGCGCCGTGTGGATTCAACCTCGAACAAGTGTTGGAGCAAGTCCAACCGCTACTTGACCGGCCGGGATGGTCAGAACTTCCAGCGGTTCGCTCAGGTCGAGTTTTCGCCGTCGATGCGAATTCATATTTTGCTCGGCCCGGTCCGCGGGTTGTGGAAGGCACAGAATTGCTCGCGCATTTGTTTCATCCGGAGGTCTTTGAGTGGGCTGGGCCAAGCGACGCGTTTTCAATTTTGCGCTGACAGTGATCGCTTGAATGATCAGGCAGATGTCCAGCACGGGTTACTATCCTGACGCCTCGGAGACCGGTTCCTTGGAAGGTATGAGCCCAAGATTGATTAGCTCAGAAGATATGAGCTCAAGATTGATCAGCTCAGTAAGGTATGAGCTCAAGATTGATCAGCTCAAGGTAAGGTATGAACTCAAGATTGATTAGCTCAAGGTAAGGAAGGGTGGTTTACCCCCGCCCAAGTTTCATGAGCATTCAATTTTGAATTCAAGTGAGTTGTTGATTTGAGCTTACTTGAGAGCTGGGGCAACGCAGGCGGGCGCAAGCAACCCTTCCCGACCCTGAGCTGATCAATCTTGAGCTGATCAATCTTGAGCTGATCAATCTTGAGCTGATCAATCTTGAGCTGACCAATCTTAAGCTGATCAACCTCAATCTTGAACAGATCAATCCTGAGCTAACCAATCTTGAGCTGTTGCCTTGACGAGCCACCGGCTATCCCCAAGCGTCGGAGTACTGCCCCGCTTCCAGGCACCCGCTAACGTTGGCTAACACGATGCCCAATTCCCCGTTAATCAAACCACGCTTATCGTCCGGAGAGGAATCAGATGACGGATCTCGAGAAGTCCCGCCAAATGTACCTTCATCCCCACTCGTCGAAGGCGAAGACTATTATTGGGAAGGGGCCTTCATGGTTTTCACCGCGCACTTTCTCCTCAAGCGCGGCTACTGCTGTGACCGAGGCTGCCGCCACTGTCCATATGAACGGCGATTACCGACTAACCCGGAAAGTCAAAGATAAAAGCTCACCGCAATGCGTTCCCTGAGGCACTGCGAAAAAGCGGAGTATTGGAAAACGACGCGTTGGGAAGGGAAAGCGAAGGCCCCTCAGACGAGGAGCCCGCGTGAAAAGGCCCGCGAAGTTTTGCTTGAGTGGATCATTGGACAAAAAGAACTGTCCACATGAACGGCGGGTAGCAGCTAACGCTAAAACTTGAAGCTGAAGCTCCTGGTAGTGAAGATTCACTGGAGGGACAGTGTTCTTCAAGCTACCGCGCCGCCGCCGAGCGCTGCAACATCCAGCGGTACAACCAAACGATTACACCCACAAACCCCAGCAATCCAAGCCATGGGCCTGGGGCGAAAGTGTCTGACACCAGCCCGATTGGGGCGTCATTCGAGAGGCCGACGATGAGGCCGGCGTTGAGCACGCCCCACATACTTTCGCCTACGATCAAGCCCGACGCTACGAGGGTGCCTAACCGCTCTGCGCGTTCAGGATTTGCAGCCGCCTTCGCGCGCCGATTGTACCAATGCGAAATTACCGCGCCGACCACAACAGCGAAGGTGGCGGACATTGGAAGATAAATGCCGATGCCGACTGCAAGCGGCGGAATGCGCATTTTCTTCAACGCGCCGAGCGTGATGTCCAACAGAATCAGGCCGAGGCCTATTAAGGCGCCGATGCCGATCATTTTCCATTGGAGCGTACCGCCGATCACGCCTTGGGCGAGCGCAGAAATCAGCGTGGCCTGAGGCGCCGGCAACGGGTTCAACGCGACCACACCGACATTGGCAGCTCCAGCAAATCCATAGGCTTTTGCTAGTAGATTGAGTACAAACGGGATCACGGAAGCGCCGGCGGCCACACCGACAATTAGCGCGATCTGCTGACGCATCGGGGAGGCGCCAACGAGTTGGCCGGTTTTCAGGTCTTGCAAGTTATCGTTCGAGATCGTGGCGCAGGCGAAGACGATCGCTGTCACGAAGAGAGCGAAGGCTACGAGCGCGGGCCGCGTCTCTGTTGTCGGCGACACCGCGAAGATGAGAACTGATGCGCATAAGACTATCGACAGAATGCCAACGCCCGAGATGGGACTATTCGAAGCGCCGATCAGTCCCGCCATGTAACCGCAGATTCCCGCAATGAGAAAACCGCCGAGCAGCACAAACGGCACGGCGATAAGAGTGAGCTTCAGGGCGCTTGGCGCGAGTACCGTCGCCCGCACGAACGTGAAGGCCAGCCATGCGGTAATGAGAAGGCATGCGGCCGTGAGTATGAGAATCCATTGTGGCGACAGGTCGCGGTCACGATCGTCGCGTACGCCCGTGGCGCGAGAACTGGCGAGTGTACTAACGAGTCCGCCGACAACCGGCTTTGCCAGCTTAGCGAGTGTGAAGATCGCCGCGATCGCAATCGTTCCGGCGCCGATGAACCGGACCTGCGTTCGCCAAATCGCGATCGTGTGCGCACCGAGCGCCACCCCATCCGCGGCAGGCTGCATTGACGTCAAGATCGGGACGGCAAACACCCACGCGATCACGAGACCCGTTAGCATCGCGATGCCAACCGACAAGCCAACCAGATGGCCTGCGCCGACGAGCGCGAGAGAGAAGGCGACGTCGTACCCGCTTGATGCTAATGTGCCGAGACGAAAGAACCCTGTAACTTGAGCGGACAGGATACGCGTCGCCGTCAGGATGGCGAGTCCAGCCGATGCAACCGAGCCGAGGATCACGGCGACGAGACCTTCTCTCGCTTCGCCAGTTTCGTCTTTTGTTTCGCCGCGCGCGCCGGATCCTACTTTCAAAACTTCGGCTGCCGCGACGCCTTCCGGGTAGGGTAGATCGGAGTTCGTTACCAGCGCGCGCCGGAGTGGGATCGTGAACAACACACCGAGCACGCCCCCGCTCAGACAAATGAGAAATGATTCCCAGAAGGGAAATCCGGTCCACCAGCCGACGATCATTAGTCCTGGTAGAACGAATATGATCGCTGAAAGCGTGCCTGCCGCGGAGGCAACGGTCTGGACGATGTTGTTTTCAAGGATCGATGAATCCTTCACCAGGCTCAGTATGGCCATCGAGATCACCGCAGCCGGAATCGACGACGCGAAGGTCAAACCGACCTTGAGGCCCAGGTAGACGTTGGCCGCCGTGAATATCGTCGTGATCAGCGCGCCTAGAATTAGGGCACGTAAGGTGAGTTCTTTAGGTTTCATGGATATACCTACTCGCAAGAAGTTCCAATGTCGAGTTAGCTCGTTGTGCGATGGCGACAGCTTATACAATCAAGTAGCGAGGAAACAAGACTATCGGACCTTTGTGAAGTGCTCAGTAGTGCGTTGCTGTCCTGTTTCAAAACCCAGCCACAGATTACGCAGATGCCACCCACAGAGTTTAGTTGAATCAAGTTACGTTGACGCCCATGTGTCTTACTCAATCAGAGTAATCTGCGGCTAAAGTTCGTTCTGATTGTGCCGCCGCCACTAACCGAGCACTATCGACCTTTGATTAGGTACGCCTTCGGCGTCTGTGACTTCTTAATAATTTCTGGTAAGGCTTTCGCTGAATTCTGGCTCTTGTTGGTGAGAGACGAAATCGAGGACTCTTAACTTTGCGAGAAATTCGGGGATTGATCTCGAGTGCGACTGCCTCGAACGCAGTTCTCGCTGAAAGGCACGCAGCTTTCGGTGAGTTGGTACTCCGCTTTCAGGACATGGCCTTCGCGTGCGCCTATGCCGTTTTGAGTGACGCATACCTGGCTGAAGATGTCGCGCAGGAAGCGTTCGTTACTGCATGGCAAAAGCTAAATCAGCTTCGCGAGCCGGACGCTTTCCCAGGCTGGCTCAAGCGAATTGTGCTGACGCAATGCAATCGATTGACGCGCGGCAAGCGTCTGCAGCTCGTGCCTTTCGAACAATGCGAAGTCAAAACATCAGACGCTATTAGACCTGATGCCGCAGCCGAGGAAAAAGAACTTTTGACGAAAGTGATGACTGCTATCAAAGCTTTGCCTGCCGGCGAGCGGTTGGTCACGACACTTTTTTATATCGACGGTTACACCCAGGTCGACATCGGCGAGTTTCTTGAGCTACCGGTTACGACCGTCAACAAGCGTCTTTATGTGGCGCGACAAAAGCTCAGAGAGAGCGTGGTTGAAGTCGAAGTGTTCAAAGAGAATCTCAAGCGCAAGCGTCCTTCACGCGACCGTACTTTTGCCGAGCGAGTCAATGCAAAGCTGCGGCCATTCACAACTCGCGACTGGCGGCCGGTGCAGAGTATGGCGTCGTCACGCGAGCGGGATGACGGCCTCGGGAATGACGTGTGGCAGCGTAACCGACAGAGCTTTGATGAGGCTCAATACGAGCGCCGGCAATATGTGATTGAAGATCGGAACTCGAGCCAGATACTTGGCTACGGCGCGGTCGAGCAGAGTGTTTATCTCCCAAAGTATCGAATATTTATGGTATCGGATCCGCGTTGGCTAAAAACCGGCGTGGGAGACTTGTTGCTTGAGCGTCTTACCGCAGATCTGATCGAAGCCGGCGCCGTGACCGTCTCTTGTCGCGAGTACTCGTCACAGTCAGAGTTGTTGGAGTTTTTGAAAGCGAATGGTTTTGTCGAAACGGGAAGACTGCTGGACCTGCGATTGGACCTGGCGGAAACATTGCCTTCAAGCGACGGTCCAAAAGATTCTGGCATCACTATCAGCACGCTGGCGGAAGAACGAGTTAACGATCCGCTCTGGCTGGAAAAGCTGCACGACCTCAGTACCGCGCTGTATTTGGACGATGCGGGACGTGGACCGTTGGCGCCGCCGGCCTACTTTCGACGCGAAGCCTTGCTTTGGCTGGAACGACCGTACGTGTTGCCCGCCGGGTACTTCATCGCGAAAGACGGCGACCGCTACATTGGCCAAACTGATGTGAACTTGTTGGACCCGGTTCCTGGTGGAGTTACTCAGGGTTTCACGGGGGTGTTGCGCGAATACAGGCGGCAGGGAATTGCGACTGCCCTGAAGCTGCGCGCGATTCATTACGCGCGCGAACGAGGTTATCGAATCATTCAGTCGTTCAATCGTCCGGTTAATGCTGAGATGTTGGCTTTGAATGAGAAGCTTGGGTTTCGCACGTTGTTCAGCTACGTCACGCTCGAGAAATGTCTCAAAGAAGTGGTAGCGGTTGACTCCAACATTTATGACGAGTACGCCGGTGTCTATCTCGATGACGAGCGGCCCGACTTGGAGCTCACCATTCGAAATGAAGGCGGCAGGCTGACTTGCGAAACCATCGGTCAAAAAGTCGAGCTGTTTCCCACCACGCAAACGCAATTCTTTGTGAAGTGCTTTTACGGGGAAGCGACTTTCTATCCGGACGATGATGGCAAGGTAAACAATCTGCGCTTCGAATTGCTGGCTTACAAGAATAGGAAGGCAAGCATCTTGAACGCGAAAAGGATTACAACATGAAACCACCACTGATTAATCTCGGACGAATTCTGTACGTCAGCGTTTGTCTCTGCCTAGTGTGTCTGGCGCTGACAGTTGGGCCGCAAGCGCACGCCCTCAGGACCGCCCACGCTCAACAACCGGATCAACCGGTGAAGCTGGCGAATCAAGTCTACAAGAACATCCAGGTTTTCAAGACGCTCCCCGCGTCCGAGCTCGATCAGACAATGGCTTTTATCTCCGGCTCGCTAGGAGTGAAGTGTAATCATTGCCACACGAATCCCTGGGAGAAGGATGACAAACTTACCAAGCAAACGGCCCGGCGAATGATCCGGATGGTCTTCGATCTGAACAAAGGAAGCTTCGGCGGCGAGAATGCGGTCACTTGTTTCACTTGTCATCGGGGTAAGCCCATTCCAGTTGGCGTACCGGCGGTTGGTCAAAACTTATGGGCGCCTTCGCCGGCTGGGCCAAAGGAAGCTCCACTGCCGACGGTCGATGAGGTGCTCGAGAAATATGTGCAGGCGATGGGCGGTGCTGCCGCGTTGCAAAAGATAACGAGTCGTGTCGCCAAAGGATCTCGCATTGGCGCTGACAATGTCCTGGTGCCTGAAGAGGTTTATCAAAAGGCTCCAAATAAAATCCTAACGATCACGAGCTATCCCAATGTCGTCTTCAGCAACGGCTTCAATGGGTCTGAAGGCTGGGGGAAGAGTAGCACTGACGGGTTAAGAGATTTACCGAGCACACTGCTGGCGCAAGTGAAAAGGGATTCAGAGTTTTACAAGGAAATGAAAACGAAAGAGCTGTATGCGAAGCTCAGCCTTGTGGGCAAAGCTCCGGTTGGTGATAGCGAGGCATACGTAATTTCGGCGACACCCGCCGACGGTCCTGCTGAAAAACTCTTCTTCGATGTGAAGACTGGATTGTTGGTGAGACGCTACACCGAATCAGACACCGTTTTTGGAAAGTTCCCATTGCAGACTGATTATGAGGACTATCGAGAGGTTGACGGAGTCAAGCAGCCTTTCTTAATTCACTGGTCCATGCCCGGCAGAACCTGGGGAAGAAAGATTACTGAGATTAAGCAGAACGTGCCCGTCGATGACGCCCAGTTCGATCGACCTAAAAGCTAGGGGGTGGGATTTGGGGTGTAGGGTGTAGTAGTTGAGGGGTTTGAAAAATAAGCGAGGAAGCGAGCAAAACAATTTGCCATATATAATTTGACATTTTTCATTTGTCATTGATGGGAACGCGATTCGACTTAGAGGGCGCAGCGGATTTTATGGGGCGCAGCGGATTTCAGAGCGCAGCGGATTTCTTTTCGCAGTCGGGAATTCAAATGTGATGCATTTCGCGATCAGCAATCAGTAATCAGTAATCAGCAATCAGCAATCAGCAATCAGCAAATCAATAGTCAGTAGTCAGCAAAACAAGTAATTCGAAGTTGAATATCGTCAGGTCCGACGATCCGTTTCTCTTCCATGTCGTCTCCCGTGCCCGGGCCTGTTGCTGTTCGATGCTAGCTGATTACTGACAGCTGATTACTGACAGCTGATTACTGATTACTGATGACTGATTACTGATGACTGATTACTGATAGTTGATTGCTGAATCGCTGATCGCTGATTGCGCAAATGCATCACATCTGAATTCCCGATTGCGAAAAGAAATCCTCTGCGCTCTGAAATCCGCTGCGCCCTCTAAGTCGAATCGCGTTCCCATCAATGACAAATGAAAAATCAGTACTGTCCGGTTAGATGTCCAATAGTTGTAACTGTTTAGGATCATCAAGCATTGCCAAATTGTATTGGGATTGCTGAAGCAAGCCTAAAATGGGGGTTTTCTCGAAAAGAGTGAGACT
>Ga0134125_10000446_pt1 | contig 55737 bp, 47 predicted proteins | sample KB31751_FD_96464 | JGI IMG/M metagenome (GOLD analysis project Ga0134125, IMG submission 96464) | Terrestrial soil microbial communities with excess Nitrogen fertilizer from Kellogg Biological Station, Michigan, USA - KB3-175-1 | ecosystem: Environmental > Terrestrial > Soil > Unclassified ... | reverse complement strand
TGGCGCCCCGCTCCGCTTGCCGCGGACTTTGAGCACTGCGCCGGGCCCCCGGCTTCGCCGCCCGGCTCGCGATGGCGAGGGCGCTCGCGGGGCTGGCGCCCCGCTCCGCTTGCCGCGGACTTTGAGCACTGCGCCGGGCCCCCGGCTTCGCCGCCCGGCTCGCGAATGGCGAGGGCGCTCGCGGGGCTGGCGCCCCGCTCCGCTTGCCGCGGACTTTGAGCACTGCGCCGGGCCCCCGGCTTCGCCGCCCGGCTCGCGGACGGCGAGGGCGCTCGCGGGCTGCCGTCCGCTCCGCTTGCCGCCGGCCCGCGGCGCGACTCGCGCTATAGTCGGAGAGGCGGCGCCACGCGCCGCGATGTCTTTGCGAAACGGAGTCAGCCGGTCCATGCGTGTGTTCCGCGGTGTATTCGCCATCCTGTTTGCCCTGGCCAGCCTTGCCCTTCTCGCCGCCGCGGCGCCGTTGGCGCCCAACCTGCGCGGCCAGGTGATGATCCTGGTCTACCACAACTTCGGCAAGGACGCGCGCTGGGGACGGTCGTTCGATAGCTTCGATCGCGACTTGGCGCGGTTGGACGCGGCTGGCTACCGGCCGGTGACGCTGCGGCAATATATCACGGGGGACTTTATCCTGGCGGCCGGCACCACGCCGGTGGTGCTGACCTTCGACGATGGCTCGGCCTTCCAGGTGAAGTTCACGCCGGACGGGCAAGTGGCGCCGGATTGTGCGCTCGGACGCTGGATGGCGTTCGCCAAGACGCACCCGGAGTTCCCAGTGCATGGGACCTTCTTTGTCAATCCCGGCACCGGGGTGTTCGGGCAGCGCGCGTTCGTCAAGCAGAAGCTCGACCTGTTGGTGCAGCTGGGTTCGGAGATCGGCAACCACACCTATAGCCACCCCAAATTCAGCGAGATCAGCCCCGAGGCGACCGCCAGGGAAATCGGTGAGGGGCAGTACTACATCGAGAAGTGGCTGCCGCACTATCCCTTAACCTCGCTAGCGCTGCCCTACGGCATTCGCTCGCGGCCGGACCTTCTCGCCTCGCGAGGCGAGTGGACGGGGACGATCGGCAAACAACAGGTCACCGAAAGGTGGCATTACGCGGCGGTGGTGCTGGTGGGCTCGGGGCCGGCCCCGTCGCCCCTGGTGGGGGGGGAGGACGGCGCCCATCTGCCGCGGATTCAAGTATTCACGCCCGAATTCGACAAGTGGATGAGCTATTTCGAGCAGCATCCGGGCCGCCGCTTCGTCAGCGACGGGCAACGCCATGCGGCGGCAAGTCTGCCGGCGCGCTAGGCCGCTTCACCCGGGGGCGCGGCTTCGCTATACTATTGCCTCTATGGCCTACGTGATTGCCGAGCCCTGCATTGGAACCAAAGACAGCGCCTGTGTGGACGCCTGCCCGGTGGACTGTATCCATCCCAAAAAGGACGAAGGGGAGTTTGGCTCGGCGGACCAACTGTTCATTGATCCGGTGGAGTGCATTGATTGCGGCGCGTGCGTGCCGGTATGCCCGGTGTCGGCCATCTTCGCGCTGGACGATCTACCGGAGCAGTGGAAGTCGTTCGCGGAGAAAAACGCCAGCCACTTCGGTCGCTAACCGTTCGCGGCGAGCGCCTGCGCGCGCTGCAGCACCGCGTCCAGCATCGCGGGCGTAAGGCGCCCGGTGAAGGTGTTCTGCTGGCTGGGATGATAGCAGTCAAGGCCGCGCCAGCCGCCGACGGCGAACTCTGCTCCGTGGCCAAACCGCGCCGGCGCGCGCTGCCGAAGCGCCGCGAGCAACTGCCGGTGGGCCAGAGCGCCGAGGCAGACGATCACCCGCAAGCGGTGCAGCAGCGCCAACTCACGCAGCAAGAAGGGACGGCAGGCGGCGAACTCTTCCGGCGTGGGGCGGTTGCCGGGTGGGGCGCAGCGCGCCGAGGCGGTGATGAAGACATCGCGCAGGCGAAGGCCGTCGCCGCGGCCGCGGCTCAGCGGCGAGGAGGCCAGACCGGCGCGGTGGAGCGCGGCAAAGAGAAAATCGCCGCTGCGATCGCCGGTGAACATCCGCCCGGTGCGGTGGGCGCCGTGCGCCGCCGGGGCCAGGCCGAGCAGCAAGATGCGCGCCCGCGGATCTCCAAACGAGGGTACCGGCCGCCCCCAGTAGACCTCGTCCGCAAACGCCTTGCGGCGCTGTTGCGCGACCTGGGCGCCATAGGCGGCGAGCCGTGGGCACTGGCGGCAGGAGGCGACTTCGCGGTGCAGGACGGTCCAGGCCGCTGGGGATGGGGACATATTGGCGTCAGCTCCCCAACAGGAAGCGGGCCAGGGTATCGGCTTTCAAGGCCAGAGTTTGAGCGCGGACCAAGTCCCCTTGGGCCAAGGCTTCCTGGGCCTGGCGGACAAACTCGGCAATCTGGTTGCGAGTGGCCAGTGCCTCCACGGTGAGGTTGTGCCGCGCATTGAGGACGGTCAGCGCGCGCCGGGTGTGGTCCAGGCTGTTGGAAATGTTGCGGCGGTCAGCGGCCTCCTGGGCGGGGCTGAGACGGGGAGTGAGTTGCGGACCCGCGGGAAGGGGTTCGCGCGTATCCACCGGCGGGGGCGCGGGCCGGTCCGGCGCGCGCGATGCATTCTCGGCTGTGCGGCGCGGGGCGGAGTGCGGCGGCGGGCCGACGATCGTGCGGGCGCTCAGTTGGGGCGGCGGCGCGGTGGTGGGGGTGAGTACCGCCGGAGCCGGCATCGGCGGCTCCTGCGCCGGGTTGGGCAGCAAGATCGGAGCTTGGAGCACGACGATCGGTGGCGGAGCCGGCGGCCGGCGTTGAAAGAAGCCGCAGCCGGTTGCGCAGCCGGCGAGGACCATCACCCCCACCCCGCGCCACGGCGGGGCGGAACGTCCGCACCGGCTCATACCGCATCCTCGCCGGTGCGCAAGGGGAAGCGCAGCACAAAACTGGCGCCGGGGGGGGCGCTGGGTTCGAGTTCGATGGCGCCGTGATGCAATTGCATGATGCGCGCGGCCAGGGCGAGGCCGATGCCGGTGCCCTCGGTGCGGGTGGTGAAGTAGAGATCGAAGATCTTTTCGCGGTCCTCGACCGGTACGCCTGGACCTTGGTCGCGCACGCGGATCAAGCCGTAGTGGTCTTGTTCGAACACCTCGAGTTGAAGGATGCCGGGGCCTGCGGCGGCTTCCATCGCTTGTAATCCATTATTGACCAAGTTGAGCAGCGCCTGCTCCACCAGATCCCGGTCGAGCCAGACGTTGGGACCGGGCGCGGGCGCGCGCACCTCCACGTCGATGCCTTTGGCGGCGGCGCCGGCTTGTACGAGCTGGGCCACGCTCTGCACCATTTCGCTCAGGTCGCCCACCTGCAGGTTGAGCTCCACCGGGCGGCTAAAGTCGAGGAAGGTGCGGACGACGCGGTCCAGGCGATCAATCTCGCGCCGCATGATCTCGATGTGGGGCTGTAACCCGGTGGCTTCCGCGCCCGCCTTCTCCCGCAGCAGATCGAGGTGGATCGCCATCGCGTTGAGCGGGTTCTTGACCTCATGGGCCACGCCGCGGGTGAGGCGGCCCACGGCGGAGAGACGGCGGGCCACCTCCAATTCGTTTTCCAGGCGGTAGACGGGCTCGGCATCGCGCAGGGTGAGGAGCGAGCCAAACTGACCGGAGCGGTCGCGCACCAAGTCGAGCCGGGCCAGGATGGGCCGGCCGCCCGGCAGCCGGTCGGTTTCGCGCGAGGTGAGAGCCACCTTCTGCCGCACCGCCAGACGGACAGCGCGGTCCAGGCCGGAAGGGCCGGGGAACAGCGCTTCGACCGGGCGGCCGGCGATGTCACCGGCGGGTAGGCCGAGCAGCCGGGGGGTGGCGGCGCTGGCCATAACGCTTTGTCCAGAGGCGTCAAAGAGCAACAACCCCTCTTCCAGGCTCTCAAGCACATGGCTGACATTTTCCTGGAGGGTGCTGTAGACCTGGCGCACATCGGCCATTTCGCGGCCGAGGTACTGGATTTTCGACGAAACGATCCCAAACTCGTCACGCTGGCCTTCGCGCCGCACGAGGGAGGCGGTGGCGCTGGCCGCCTCCGGGGCCAAGGCGTCCAACTGGGCGCGAATCCGTCCCAGCGGGGCCAGGATGGACTCGGCCAGACTCCAGGCCAGGATGGTCGCGAACAGGACGACCAGGCCGCCATACAGGGCGAGCTGGCGGATTTCCCCAAGCATCGCCAAACGGAGCAATACGGTGTCCACACCGACCGAAATGGTACCCATGGGGTGGTTGTCAGCCTCGGTGGCGAGGCTGACGGAGTAGATGGCGTCGGCGCCGAAGACCGCCTTGCCCTGCTCCCAAAGGCCGCTGTGCATGACGTCGCTCAGCAGGCGGCGATTGGGCTGTATCGTGCCCACCAGTTCGGGGTTGGAATCGGCGGCGATGACCCCATCGGGCGCAACCAGCGCGACGTCCCGGATGGTGTTGTTGTACCCGATTGAGGAGCTGAACAGATTTGCGATGGCGGGGCTGGAATTCAGGCTTTGCAAGAACTGTTGCAGTGTGGCCGGGTCGCGGCTCCGCAGTTGCCCCGAGGCATAGGAGGCGGAGAGCTCCTGTTTCATTTCGTTGTAGATCTCGTCGGCCAGGAAGTCGGCGTGGGTATACACCTCCTGTACGCGCTGCTGAACCACGCGGGCGAGGTAAATGAGGTTCACCGCGAGCACCACCAGCAGCACCAGAAGGGAAATGCCGAGAGTGAGTTTGGTCTTAAGCTTCATGCGGCGTGGTTGGGCGTGGGGCCCAGCGTGGCGGCGGCGCGCGTTCCGCTGAGGTTCACGCCGATTTGGGGCCTCGATTCGCTATGCCGGCGCTGCGCCCGGGACGCCGCGACGGCCATCAGCTGCCGGCGCGGGCGGCGTATTCCTTAAGCTTGTTCTGCAAGGTTTTAAGGCTGATGCCGAGGCGTTCGGCCGCGCGGGTTTTATTGTTATTCTCGCGCGCCAGGGTCTTGAGGATGAGCAGCCGCTCGGCTTCATCCACCGTGGTGCCAACCGGCACCCGCACGGTTTCGCTGTCGTCGGCGGCGGCCCCTGCCGAGGCGGGAGGGGCCGGATCCTGACCGAAATCGTCGGGGAGGTGTTGGCGTTCGATCGAGCTGCCGACGGCCATAATCATGGCGCGCTCCAGGGTGTTGCGCAGCTCGCGCACGTTGCCGGGCCAGCGATGACGCGCCAGCAGGCGCAGGACCTCGGCGGAGACATGGGTCACCGAGCGGCCATGGCGAGCGTTGAGCTGCAGCAGGAGGGCGGTACACAGCGCCGGCAGATCCTCTAGATGATCGCGCAGCGGGGGCAGGTGCAGGTTAAAGACGTTCAGCCGGTAATACAGATCGCTGCGCAGCTGGCCGCGCTCGACCGCCTCGGCGGGCGAGCGGTTGGTGGCGGCCAAAACGCGCACGTTGACCGGGATCTCTTGTTTGCTGCCCAGGCGGCGCAAATGGCGATCCTCGAGCACGCGCAGCAGCTTGGCTTGCGTCCCGATGGGCATCTCGCCGATCTCGTCGAGCAAGAGGGTGCCGCCCTCGGCGAGTTCAAAACAGCCGGCGCGGCGCTCCTGGGCGCCGGTAAAGGCGCCCTTCTCGTGTCCGAAGATTTCGCTCTCCATCAGGCTTTCGGGAATGGCGGAGCAGTTGATGGCGAGGAAGGTGCGGTCGCGGCGCGGGCTCTGGGCGTGAATCAGGCGTGCCACCACCTCTTTGCCGGTGCCGCTTTCGCCGGTGATCAGCACGCTGGCGGTGGTGGGGGCGACTTGCTGCACCAGGGTGCGGACCTGTTGGGCAATGGCCGATACGCCGACAAAGCTCAAGGCTTCGCCTTCGCCGGTAGCGATGACGGTTTCCTCAAAGCGCAGCAGATCGGCAAGGCGTTGCTTCAACTCCTCGCCGCGGATGGGTTTTTCGATATAGTCGCTGGCCCTCAGCCGGAGGCACTCGACCACCGCCTCCTTGGAACCTTGTCCGGTGAGCACCAGCACGGGGAGCATGCCATACTGCTGGCGGACCCGTTCGAGCAACTGGAGGCCATCCATGCGGGGCATGCGAATGTCGGTGAGGATGGCGCGGGGAAAGGCGCGGCCCATATGTTCGAGGGCCTCCAATCCGTCGGCGGCTGCGTCCACCTCGTAGCCCCAGGCGTCGAGCAGCTCGGCGAGGCCGTGGCGCTCATTGGGTTCGTCATCCACTACCAGGATGCGGGCTCGCTTCATCCTTCCACTCTACCCGAGGTTGTGACGGAGACGGAATGCGCGAGGCGGGCTGCCGATTGCCGTTTGGCCGAGGACCGTCGGGCGGCTGGGCCTGCCCGGATCGGGCAATTTTGACCCTCGCGATGGGAGATTTTGCGTAGACGAGAACCGCGGGCTCGGCAATTTGCAGCCTAGGCGAGACGGGCAAACGCTAGCGCAGCGCTGCCGTGGCGTGGTGGGCGAATTTGGCCACTGAGTTGCAGATGAAGTTCTGAGACTCTGCAGGATTTTGGCGCCGGTAACCGAGTAGTTACTCCCGCGTGGGATCACCGAAGGAGCGCGCCCCGAGTTGTAATGTACAATCAAGGCAGCGACAAAAAAGTCATGCCGCGAGATAAGCGGACCGGGTACAACCCTCAGGGAGTGTGGTCGTTCACAGCAGACAGGGATGCCCGGGGAAGAGTCGAGGAGGAGGGTAAGCGAAGGCTATGGCACGATTCAGCACGTGTTGGAAACAATGGCAAGTACTGACGGTAGCGGTGGCCGTGATGTGTGGCTCGCTAGCGGCAGCGCCCAAACCGGACAACGGCAAAAAGGCGAAGAAGGCGACCGCCGCGGCTACGAGCACGACAAATAATCCGAAGACCGACAACGGCAAGAAGGACGCCAAGAAGGACAGTCCAAAGACGAAGAAAGCCGACACGCCGGCGCCCGCGGCGCAAGCGGCGGCGTCCAGCGGAGTCTTTAGCGACTCCTTCCAGGCAAGCGCCATGCAGGGCTCCTTGTTCGGCACCCCGGGCATCTGGAACACCCAGTTCGCGGAGACGTTGCTGCCGGGCCAAGCCAGCGCGGGCGTCTACGTCCAGCGCTACTCCCGCGATCCCGGCGGGTTGGTGTTTACCGACGCCAACGCCGGCTGGGCGGTCGGCGTCACCAAGTGGTTGGAGTTGAGCTTCAGCTCGACCGGCTACCGACGTATCCGGGTCACCCATCCGGAAGAACTGACCTTCGGCAGCCAGGGCAGGCTGACCAGCTATAACCCGGTCGCCCCCTTCGCGCGCAATCCGCTGATTTATGGTCCGGTGGACTGGAGCTTGGGCGCGACGATCGGCTTGCTGTCGCAAGACCGCGGCGATCCCATCGGGCTGGCCTACCAAATCACCTATCATGTGCCCTACAACCCCACCTTGGGGTTGGGCGTTAACTATTACGGGGTAAGCACCACGGAGCCCACCCTCACCGAGACCGTGATGATTGACAAGTGGCTGGGTACGGCCGGCGAGATGGCCGCCAACCTGGGCTACCAGCACAACGGCACGGTGGATGCGGGCGGCGTGATCAATCTGCCGCTTCGTGACCAGTTCACCTATGGCTTTGGGGAACTGTTCCCGCTGCACTCGCGCTTGCAAGGCGTGGTGGAGTTCGACGGCAATGTGCCCTTCGGCGCTGGAGCTCACACCGATCTGTTCGGAGTGCCTTCACCCTTCGACGTGAACTTCGGCATTCGCTTCAACCCGATCTCGTGGATGGGAATTAACGCTGGCTACCGGTTCGGAGCGCATTCCAGCAGCAAGATCGCGATCCCGACCAACGTCAGCGGCTTCGTCTTCGGCTTGAGCTTTGGGCCGCCGCCGGTGAAAGCGGCGCCCCCGCCGCCCCCGCCGACCCCGACCCTGGCTTGCAGCGTGGATACCAGTACGGTCCAGCCGGGGGCGACCGTCCACATCAGCTCGACAGTGACGCCGCAGGGACTGCCGTACACCTATTCCTGGACCACCACCGGCGGCAAACTGAGCCCGGCGGACAACGCCGCCACCCTCGATACCACCGGCCTGGCGCCAGGAATGTACACCGTGACCGGGCGCGTGGATAATGGCTCGGGCGGCACCGCGGACTGCACCGCCAACGTGGAAGTGCGCGAGCCGGTGCGCAATCCGCCGACCGCCTCCTGCTCGGTGGAGCCCTCGTCGCCGGTGGCGGCGGGCGCGCCGCTGACCTTCAGCGCACAGGCTGCGAGCCCGGATAACCGGCCGCTGACCTACGCTTGGCAGGTGTCCGCCGGCCATCCGGATACAACCTCGCAAGCTACCCTCCACGACGACACAACCGGGGCCGCTCCGGGCACGGTTACCGCCAACCTCACCGTCACCGACGATCGGGGTCTGACGGCGACCTGCTCGGCACAGGGCACCATCCAGCAGCCGCCGCCGGCGCCGCAAGCGAGCTTGGCGACGACCCTGCAGTTCAAACCCAACAGCGCGCGCGTGGACAACGCCGCCAAGGCTGCATTGGACGACGTCGCGCTGCGGCTGCAGCAGGACGCCACCGCCAAGGCCGTCATTGTGGGCTCGGCCACCTCGGATGAAGTAGCCGGGCGCCGCCGCGGCCTGACACCCGCGGCCACCACCAAGCTGGCGGAGGAGCGCGCGGTCAACGCCAAAGCCTACTTGGTCACCGAGAAGGGGATTTCCGCCGACCGGATCGAGGTCCGGCAGTCCACGGACAATCCGCACCAGGCTGAAGTCTGGGTGGTGCCGCAAGGCGCCTCCTACACCGGCTCGGGGCAGACCTTCGACGAGAACGCGGTCAAGCCGGCGCCCACGCGGCGGCCGCGCCGGCCGCGCGCCAAGACCTCCGGCGGGAAGTAGCCGTCACCCGATCGGCGCCTAACCCGGGGCGCGGCGAGCGCAGGCTCGCCGCGCCCCTTTTTTGCGCCTATCAGTGCGGCCAACGGGAGCGACCCAGGCAAAAGTGGCCGTGCCACCTCAGGTCGGACTGACGAGTGTGGAACAATGAACCTATATGTTCGGTCGTGACCTAGCCAGAACCGTGGTGGCGGCGTTGTGTCTGGGAGCGAGTGTGGCAGTAGCGTCGCCCCCCTCGGCCCAGGCAAAGTTCGTGGATTCGTCGCTCATGGCGGCGGGAGTAGCGGGGCTGCCGCCGGGCGGCACGGTCCGGTCCCTCGCGCTGGACCCATCAACGACGGGGCGGGTGTTGTTGGGGACCACCACCGGGGTGATTTTTGTATCGCAGGACGGCGGCTCTACTTGGCAATTTTTCAGCCGCGTGGCTCCCCACGATGACTGGGTGGTCTCCAGCCTGGTGGCGGTACCGGGGGATTCCGGCCACTGGTTTGCTTCCCTGTGGAGCTGGGGCGCTCCCGGCGGCGGGGTCTACGAATCGCGCGATGGCGGCCGGAGCTGGCAGCCCCGGTTCGAGGGGCATGCCGTGCGCGCACTGGCGCTGGCGGCATCAGCACCGCGCATTTTGGTCGCGGCGACGCTGGACGGCGTCTACCGTAGCCAGGATGCGGGCCAGACCTGGCAGTTGATCTCGCCGCTTCACGACCGGGAGCTTGCCAACATCGAATCGGTGGCCATCGATCCCGCCGATCCGCGGGAGATCTACGTCGGTACCTGGCATCTGCCTTGGAAGACCGTCAATGGCGGGCACGACTGGTGGCAGATGCGGCAGGGCGTGATTGACGACAGCGACGTGTTCTCCATCGCGGTGGATCGGCAGCAGCCGGCGACGGTATACCTCAGCGCCTGTTCCGGGATCTACCGCAGCGACAACCGCGGCAACCTGTTTCGCAAGATTCAGGGCATTCCCTATACGGCGCGGCGCACCCCGGCGTTGGTGCAGGACCCGCGCGACCCCGCCACCATTTACGCCGGCACGACCCAGGGACTGTGGGTGACGCACAACGGCGGCGCCGCCTGGGAGCGGATCACCAGCCCGGAGCTGCGCATCAACGCGGTGTTGCTGCTGCCGGGCGCGGCTCAAAGCGAGCGCATTCTGTTGGGCACCGACTTCGCCGGCGTGTACGCCAGCAACGATGGCGGCAAGACTTTCGCCGTTTCGAATGAAGGTTTCTCCAACCGGCGGGTGTCCGCCGTGGCCGAAAGTCCCGAAGGGCGGTACGTGGCGGTAACCGGGGATGAGGCTTGGGGCGGAATCTTTTTTGAACCCGCAAACGGAGGCGCCGCGCAGCAGATGCCGCCGCCGCTGGCGAACCGCGACGTCTATGGACTGCACTGGTCAGCGGCAGGCTTGCTGGCGGCTACCGCCGAGGGGGTATATTGGCGCCGGCCAGCGCTGCCTGCGAAGCGCGGTCCCCACCGCGAGCCTGTATGGACGCTGGTGAAGACTGCGCCGCACGATCACGTGTACGCCTTGGCGAGCCCGAGCCAGGGCTCCCCGACGGTATACGCGGCGTCGCAGGGAGGGCTCTACAAGAGCGAGGACGGAGGCCAGAGCTGGTCGTTGATGCGGGAGGCCCCCGCGCCGCTCTACCAGGTGCTGGCCCTGCCTGCGGCGGCGGAGGCGGACGACGCCTGGATTTATGTCGCTGGAGACGGCTACGTGCTTCGGAGCCGGGACCAGGGGCGGCACTTCCTCCCCGGGCGCTTGGCGATCACTGGACGAATCAATCAACTCGCTTGGGCGGATCTGGGCGGCGGCCGGACCTTGGAGTTGGCGGCGACTTCGCGCGGCCTCTATCAATCCCGCGACCAAGGGGCGACGTGGACGCTGAGCGGTCACGGACTCCCGGCGATAGGTATCCGGACCGTGCACGTGCAAGCGAACGCGATCTTTGCGGCCGCCGAAACCGTGGGGGCCGTCTATCGTTCTGAAGATGGCGGCGTCCATTGGCAGACGGTGGAGCTGCCTCCCGCGGTGGAGTCGTTGGCGCGGGAAGCGCCGGCCCTGACCTTGGCTTGGCCCGCGGCGGAGATCGGGAGCCCCGGCGGCCGGTAAGGCAGGCTCCGTTCCGGTCACCGTTCCAATCGGGAATGACAATTCCGGAAATGGGCACGGTACGGGAAGCGACGGGGTGGCCCAAGCCGGATCGCGGTTGTCCCTTTTCGGCCGATAAATCCTGCACAGACAATAGGTTGGCGCACCCGCAGCGGGAGCCGGTGCCGGGTTGGCACATCGGGTGCAAGTCCCTGGGGCGAAGGAAAGCCGAAGGCCCCTATGACTGGACTACCACACATACTCATTGCCGATGATCAGGAAGCGGTGCGGGAGATTTGCGTCAGCCTGGCTACCAGTCTCGGATACCGCGCGAGCGGCGTTGCCAGCGGCAGGGAGGCGATGCGCGTCTGGGACCAGGAGCCGGCCCATGTGCTGGTGTGCGACGTGCGGCTGCCCGACATGAGCGGAGTCGAGCTCATGAAGCGCTGGCGGCAGCGTTGGCCCGCGGCCCCGGTGCTGTTGACGACCGCATACGGCACGGTGGGCATGGCGGTGGAGGCAATGAAGCTGGGCGCCAGCGATTACGTCACCAAACCCTTCGAACTCGAGGAAATGCGGCTGCTATTGCAGAATTGCGTGCGCCGCGCGCAGGTCGAAGGCGAAGGACGACGGCTGCATTTGGGGGCGCGCTCGCCGGCGGCGGGCGGCACGCTGATTGGAAGTTCGCCCTCCATGCAGCGCGTCTTCCGCTTGATCGGCAAGGTGGCGCAAAGCCGGTATTCGGTGCTCATTCTGGGCGAGAGTGGCACCGGAAAGGAAGTGGTCGCGCGGGCATTGCACTATACCGGACCGGAGCGCGACCGCCCTTTCCTGCCGGTCGATTGCGGCGCCTTGGTGCCCTCCCTGGTGGAGAGCGAGTTGTTCGGATACGTGAAGGGGGCGTTTACCGGCGCGCACCACAACCATCAAGGCCTGTTGGAGGTCGCGAACGGCGGTACCGTCTTTTTGGATGAGATCGGCGAACTCCCGCTTGACCTCCAGGTCAAGCTGCTGCGTGCGATCCAAGAGAAAGAGGTGCGCCCGGTTGGGGCCACGCGGCGCATCCCGGTGGACGTGCGCATCGTAGCCGCCACCAACCGCGACTTGCAGACGGCGGTGGCGGAGGGGCGGTTCCGCAAGGATTTATTCTTCCGCTTGAACGTGGTCAGCATCAAGCTGCCGCCGCTACGCGAGCGCGTGATGGACATTCCGCTGCTGGTCGAGCACTTTCTCGACCGCTTCACGCCGCCGGGCATGCCGGTGCGCACCTTCAGCGATGAGGCCATGGCGCGCATGCTGGCCTACGACTGGCCGGGCAATATCCGCGAACTGGAGAACTGCGTGGAACGCACGCTGGCGTTGGCGCCGGGTCCGCGGCTGGAGGCGGCGGATCTGCCCAGCGCGTTGCAGCAACTACAACCGCGGGCGCCGATCGCCCGCCACGATTCCAATACCGTACGAGCCATGGTTGAGGTGGAGCGCGAAGCGATTCTGGATGCCCTCTCCCAGGCCAAAGGCGACAAGCTCCTGGCAGCCAAGCTGCTGGGCATCGGCAAGACGACGATCTACCGCAAACTCAAGGAGTACACCTTTGCGGCGCAAGCCGGAGGCGGCCAATGACCTGCCACGTCCTTCTTCTGAGCCGCGATGAACAGTTGGCCAAGCGGGTGGAGCGCAGCCTGCCGGCGGCTCCAGGTGTCGAATTTCACTGGGGCGCCTCCTACCGCGTGTGCGACGACCGAAGAGGCTGGTTGCTGCTTCTGGTGGACGCGCGCATCGTGAATCCCAGCCTGGCGGTGGAGGCTCCGGTTCCGGAACCGGATGCCGCCGTCGCCGTCTTGGGTGGCGAGTTGGACCCGACCCCGGTGCTGTGGCTGGGAGAGCCACCGCTGATCTCCACCCAGTCGGGGATTTTGGCGAATCCGGAGCGCTCCCCCCTGGGGAGCCAGCCGGTGCGGGTGATCGATTACCTGAACCGCGGTTTAGCCCCCTCCAAACTGGGCTTCATCCTCTATCAGCATCTCACCGCGGCATACTTGCACCGGGTTCGCACGCCGCCACAGTTGAGTCAACCTGATCTCGACGGTGGCGAGGTGCTGCGGCAAATCAATAACACCCTGGCCGGAATCCTGGGCAATGCGGAACTGGCCATGGATGGAGCCCGTAAGCTGCCGCCGCAAATCGTGCTCCGGCTGCGCCGCATCGCCGAGTTGGCCGCCGAAATGCGCGATCTGGTACGTGCCATGCCGGAGACCAGACACGACCGCCGATCGGCGGCATAATGTTCTGGTGACTCTCGAGGATACGCCCGCCGCCAGCGACTGGAAAGCGGCACTGGTAACCGTTCGCACCCAAATCGCCGACTATCAACGCGAAGGTACCTCGACGCCGGGCAAGCTCAAGCGCGCCGCGCGGCTGCGGGCCTGCCGCATGGCGCTGCGCGGCTTCGAGAGCGATCACGCCGCGGCCGTGGGCGCGCTGAAGCAGGCCGTCAGCGCCATCGAAGCCGCGGAAAAAGACGACAATTGGCGGCAGCAGGCGGAGATCATCGTGACGCTGCGCCAGGACGTGGATCGTCTGATCGGGCTCGAAGCCTAGCCCTGCCTTCCCTATACAAAGCACCGCTTGTTTGGGATCGGTCTTTAGTTTACCATATGGTTAAATATGAACCTGAACGCCAACCTGGACGCCACCTTTGCGGCACTGGCGGACCCCACGCGGCGCGCCATTCTGGAGCGCTTGATGCACGGGGAGGTGTCGGTGACCGACGTGGCCGCTCCCTTTGCCATGAGTCTGCCGGCGATTACCAAGCACCTGAAGGTATTGGAGCGGGCAGGACTGATCACGCGCAGCCGCCAGGCGCAGTGGCGTCCCTGCCGGATTGAAGCGCGGCCGCTCCGGGAGGCGGCGGACTGGGTGGGGCGGTATCGGAAGTTCTGGGAAGAGAGTTTCGACCGGCTGGATCTGTATTTACGAGAAGTGCAAGCAGAGGAGAACAAGCATGGGAAACGAAAACGCGGGTTATAGTCAAGCCACCACGGCAGAGCCGTTTGAGCTAGTGTTGCAGCGGGACTTCGCCGCGCCCCGGGGACGGGTGTTTGCGGCGTGGACTGATAAGGGACAGCTTGCGGCCTGGTGGGGGCCACGGCAGTGTCCCCTCACCGAGTGCGAGCTGGATCTCCGCCCGGGCGGGGTCTTCAACTTCGTGATGACCGGTCCCGACGGCAGCCGTCACGCCTTCGAAGGCGAGTTTCTCGAGGTCAAGGCACCGGAACGGCTGGTATTCGCCGGACAAATTTCGCGGCTCCCGGAAAGCCGCGTGGTTACCGAAATTCAGTTTGAGGAGCACGGTCAGGGAACCAGAATCAAGCTGCGGCAAACCCACGCGCTCGCATCGGAGGCGACGGCGGGAGCGCGCGCCGGATGGACACAGTCGCTCGATAAACTGGAGGAGTGGCTGGCGGGCGAGGGGCGCAGATCGTGATCGATGCAACCACCTGGGGCACGGCAGCCCGGGCCAGTTGGACCGGTACCCGTTAGAAGGCTAGCGTAGTGCGTCACAAATTGCAGGCATTATGCCAATACCCCGAATGCGGCTTTTCCCCAAGAAAAGTGTGTGACGCACTACACTAGAAGCCCACTAGGCGGGCAGTGAACTGCACCTGGCGGGGGCCGCCAAATCCGACGGTGGAGGGCGCGAACAGCGGCATCCCGGCACTGAAGACAGGGGATGCCGCGGTTCCGTAGGCGCTCCACTGCCCCGGACCAAAAGTGCGGTTGCCGGTGTTCAGGACGTTGAAGACATCCATAAACAGATCGAGGTGGTGACCGCGGCCGCGCAGGGTGATGTCCTTGACGAAGCGGAGGTCGAGGTCGTACTGCGCCGGCTGGCGCAGCGAGTTGCGGGCGGCCACCTGACCGTTGTTCACGGCGCGGTCGTTAAAGTCGTTGCCGTCGTTCTGGGTGTCGAAGCCGACGATGGGCGTATAGGGCAGCCCCGAGAGTGCGACAAAAACGGGATTGACCTTGAAGCCAAGGGGCAGATTGTCAGTGGCGCTGAGGTTGAAGCTATGGCGGATGTCCTGGTTGGAGTCCGCCGCCTCGGCGGCGAGATTGAAGGGGTTGAGGGTCGAGACGATGTCGAAGGGGCCCTCGGTGGAGGCATCGTCCCGGGTGTGGGAGAGGGTATAGTTGGCGGTCAGCGTCAGGCGATAGGGACCCTTGACGTCGACGGTGGAGAGCCAGCCGTCGTAGGTGGAGTGGGCACTGGAGTCGTAGCGGAGCAGTTGTCCCACCGCGGGAAGGGGACGGGCGGCCGGGAAAATCGGCATCCCCGTGGCGTCGATCGTGGGCGGGTCGAGGTTGGCGTTGAGCGTACGCAGCAAGTTCCCGGTGCTGTCGTGGGTGTAACCCGAAGTGAGATCGAAACGCGCGTTCAACCGCTGTTGCACGCTGGCGCCGGCTTGCACGGAGCGCGGGTTGCGGAAGTTGGGAGCGATGGAAGCGGCCAGGGCCGCGGGGACGGTTAATCCGGCGGGAGCGGCGGTCAGACCCTGGCCGCCCGCCGCCAAGACCAGCACCTGCGGATCGTAAAGGCTGTCAGCCACCACCGTGTTTAGGCCATTGTCGGTGAAGACGCGGGCAAAGTACGTGGCCGGGGTGGGGGCATCGTACATCCCCGAAGAGAGGCGGACGGCCGTGCGGGAATTCGGGTTCCAGGCCAAACCGATACGCGGCTGCCACTCCCGCAGGTCATTGGGAATCGCGCTGGTGCCCGGGATGGCGGGGTTGGGCCGCGGCGGCTGCGGGTTCCATTGCCCTTCCCAGCGCAGGCCGGCGGTAAGGGTGAGTTTTTCGCCGAGCGGGAGGCGATCCACGACGTAGGCATCGCCGCGGTGCACCGTTCCGGAATAGAGCAGCGAACCGGCGGAGGCGGCGAAGGTCTGCTGATACCGGAGCGGGTCGTTGGCCAGGTAGTCGGCCAGCGAGGCGAAATCGTAACGACCGTTCAGATTCGCCTGTTGTTGTTCGCTGCCCGGGTCCTGGGCGAAGCCGCCGCCGAAATGCACGGTATGGCCGTGCCAAATGATGGCCAAGTCGTCGCTGGCGCCGCGCTGGCGGGAGATGAAGCGGTGCGGACCCTGGCTATCGCCGCCCAGGGTGCCGAAGCCATTGATGTATTGCTCGGGGGCGGTGCTTCGAGGCATGAGGTCGCGGCGATCGCCGGCCCACTGGGCGACAATTTGGTTCACCACCCCGGAGGCGGCGGCCGCGGTCCAGTTGGCGTGGATCCAATCGCTCTGGCCAGCGAGCGAATCGCCGTGCGCCGCCACCGCGGATACCTGGGTCGAGTCCGGGTTGACGTTGCGGTAGCTGATCCGGTTGTAGTTCCCCTCCAGGGTGAGGGTGTTGTGGTTGTCGATCACGAAGTCAAGGCGTAGCGACAGCGCGGTGGGGTCATTGCGCCCGACGGTCTGGCCCTGCAGGCTGGCCAGCGCGGCCGGCACGCTCACCCCGCTGGCCTGGGGCTGAAACTCGGTGTAATAGGGTACGTTCACGAAGTCCTGTTCGCCGCCCACGTAGTAAAAGATCCGTCCGGGCTTGATGTCGCCGCCGATGGAGCCGCCAATCTCGTTCTGGGTGTCGCTCAGGGGGTGAGCGAAGGCGTCGCTGCCGGTGAGCGCGGCGGGACGGAAAATAAAGAATTGCTCGCCATGGATACGGTCGCTGCCGGCTTTGGTGGCGACGTTCATCAGACCGCCGTTGGTGTCGCCGACATCGGCGGATGCGCCGGCATGCACCAGTTGAAACTCCTGCACCACGGTCTGCGGGAAAAAGAAGCCGCCGTCGGCTCCGCCGCGGCGACCGCCCTCCAGCGGGTCGTCGAAATCGGCGCCGTCCACCTCGGTCAGGGCGGCGTTGGCGCGCTGGCCATCCACCTCGACTCCGGTATCGGTCTCCTGCGCTCCCGCGGCCAGCGCGGCGAACTGGGTAAAGTCGCGATCGCGGTTGGGCAGATAGGTGACGGTCAGGCCGGCGATGGCGTTTGCGACCGTGGCTGCGTCCTTATCGACCGCGGGTGCGACGGTTTGCCCCTCCACGTTGGCCGGACCGGCGGTCACGGTGACCTCCTGCCCGCCCGAGGCGAGACTCAGGCGCAGCGTTACCTGAACACTCCCGCCCACCCCCAGCGTGACCGCCTGCGCCCGCCCGAGCTTGAGCCCGGGCGCGATGGCGGTCACCGAGTAGGCGCCGGGCGAAAGCTGTGCCAGCGTGAAATGCCCATTCCGGTCGGCGGCGATGGTGCGATGGCTGCCCAGCGCCGTATTGGTGGCGGTAACCTGGGCGCCGGGAACAACTCGTTGCTGCGGGTCTTGTACCGTTCCGGTGATGGTGCCGACGGCGGCTTGGCTGAATGCCAATACGCCCAGGAGTAGGGTCGTCAACCCGATTTTCAGCATTGGTATAAAGTACGATCAATCCATTTACGAAGCGACTAGTAGTTGCGCCGTGGTGGCCGGCACCGCCTTTAAAATAGAGTGACGCATGACGAAACGGCGCAAACCCGTGAAGTTGACCGCGGCCAAACTGGCGCGCACGGCGGCGCGCGCACGTATCGGCCCGGTGCCGCCCACGCGTCCGGTGCCGGATAAGCGGAAGCGCGAGAAGTACAAGCCGGACTTCGAGCGGAGCGAGTCCTGACACCGTCCATGCCGGAGTTTGAAGAACAGTACTTCGAGGATCCGCGGTATCCGCCCGGACTCAAAGGCGGCGACGAGGTGCGCGGGTACGGCTACTATCCGGACTACTTCGCCATTGTGGAAGCACAGCTCTCCAGCCTGGTGGAGCTTACCGCGGGCGAAACCCTTCTGGATGTGGGCTGCGGCAAGGGGGCGCTCGCGGCCTATGCGCGCGAGGACCTGGGGATGCGGGTGGTGGGCACGGACGCGAGCCGGCACGCCATCCGTTTCGCGGCCCGAAGGGTTGGGGGCCAGCACAGTGTGCGCGCGGACTGCGCCCAATTGCCGTTCGCGGGCGCCAGCTTCGACTTGGTTTGGTGCAATGGGGTGTTGCAGTACCTGGAGGCCGGAGCGGCGCGGGCGGCCCTGGCCGGCATGGCGCGGGTGTGCCGCACCGCGGTGTTCGTCTCCAATATCGCCTGGGCGCAGCAGCACACCGAATGGGGCCGGCGCGACCGCCTTACCCGCCTCTACTTGCGGCCACGGCAGTGGGCGGCATTGGCGGCCGAGGCCGCCGCGGAGGCCATGGGGGAGGCGGTCTGGCATGCGGTGGCGCTGCCGTTTGAGGGCGAGGCGGCGATACTGCTGATCCGCGCCGGAGCCCTGCCCCCCTCCTTTCCCCTGCGTTTTGTGGAACTCTCCTTGGAACGAATGCGGCGGTTGGGGGCCTTGAGCCGCACGCCCCCCGGCCTGGATGCTTTCTACCGGGCCCAGTGGAAGTCCGGCGGCCTACGATAAACCACCATGACCACGATCCTTCTGCTGGTCGTCTCCAATACGTTCATGACCTTTGCCTGGTACGGACACTTGAAGTACCGCAATGTGCCGCTGTGGAAAGTGGTGGCGGTGAGCTGGATGATTGCCTTTTTTGAGTACTGTTTCCAGGTGCCGGCCAACCGCATCGGTTACGGCGAGTTCACCGCCTACCAGCTCAAGATCATCCAGGAGATCATCACGCTTACCGTGTTCGCGGTGTTCGCCTGGCTGTACCTGGGCGAGGATCTGCGTTGGAACTACGTCGGCAGCTTCGTCTGCATCTGCGGCGCGGTGATGTTCGCGTTCTGGGGCAAGTTGTAGCGGGGTTCAAGACAGCCGGACAAGCATCAAGGTAATATCGTCCGCCTGTTCCTCGGCGCCGCTCCAATCGCGCACGCCGTTCAGGACGGTGCGCATGATCTCCTGGAGGGGACGCTCGCGGTTGGCCTCCAGCAGTTGCAGCAGGCGCTGCTCGCCGAACTCGACCCCATACTCGTTTTCGGGTTCGGTAATGCCGTCGCTCCAGGCCGCCAGGAGGTCCCCGGATTCCAACTGCACCACATCCTCATCGAAGGTCACGTTTTCGAACAAGCCGACCACCATGCCGCCGCGCTCGAGGCGGCGGCTGCCGTGCGCGCCCACGACGACCGGAGCCAAGTGACCGGCGTTGGTGTAGCGCAGTTCGCGGCGATCGGCGTCGTAGACGGCATAGAAGAGGGTGGCGTACTTCTCCGGCGGGGTGCTGTGGAAGAGCTGATTGTTAAGGCGCTCCAACAGCCGGGCGGGCGCCGCATCGTCATCGTTGGCGGCCCGTGCCGAGCCGCCCCGGGGCGCCGCCGCGCTCAGGGTGAGATCGGCGAGGCTGGGTTGGTAGGCGCGCACCGCGGCCACAATGGTCGCCATCAGCAGTGCGGCCGAGATTCCCTTGCCGGAGATGTCGCCCAGCGCCAGGCTGATGCGGGTCGGGCTGAGCTGGAGAAAGTCGTAGTAGTCGCCGCTGACCATGCGCGCCGGCAGGCAGCGTCCCAGGATCTCGAGTCCGGGCACGCTGGGCGGGGTGCGGGGGAACAGTTGCGCCTGGACTTCGTGAGCGATGGTGAGCTCGCTCTCCAAGCGCTGCTTCTGGCGCTGCTCGGCCAGCAGGCGCTGGATCGAGCTGGTCATGGTGTTGAAGGAGATCTCAAGCGCGGCAAGTTGGTCGCGGGTGCGCACCGGCACGCGGTAACTGAAGTCGCCGCGGTTGACGTGCTCGGTGCCCACGTAAAGGTCGTTGACCGCCCCGGTGATGGTGCGGGTCAGGCGGATTCCGGCCAGCAGAGCGAATGCCTCGATGATCAGGAAGCCCACTCCCACCACCGCCAGCAGGAAGAGCGGCCAGCGCGCCGTCAGTGGCGAGTTGTTGCTGGGCAAGCTGGCAAAAAGGCGGGCGTTGAGCGTCGAGGGCCGGGTGTTGATGGTGGCGAGAATGGTGGACTGGGCGCCGGTCTTCCAGTCGGTCACGGGAACAAAGGCGAGGCTCGAGATCTGGATGTCAAACCAACCGGTACGCGGCGGAAGGGGCTGCGAGCTGGCGAGGCCGCCGGCCTGACTGGCCACCACCGGGTCGCCGGCGCTGGCGCTGAAGGTCACCAGCGAAACGTGGCCGAGCTGGAGGGCGAGGGAGTTGAGGCTGCGGGTGTCGAGCGAGTACAGCGTGAGCACGCGCTCGCCGCCGTTGCCGGTGGCGCCATAGCTGGCAATGGAGTAACCGGTGGGCGAGGCAATCACCCCCGAGAAGCCGGGCGCCAGCCAGGAGCTGGGCGATCCCAGCGCCTGCGCGGCCGCGGACTGGGGCTTGCCGTCGGCATCGTAGAAATAGGAATGCACCCCGCCGAACCCGCGCGGGAAGTAGTAGCTGGCGTAGTAGTTGCTCAGGCCGGCGCCGTCGCTGCTGCGGTCGGGATGGCGCTCCAACTCGCGCACGGTGAGGGTGTTGACGGCGGTAATGTTCTTGCTGCGCTGGGTGAGGTCGTTGAGCAGCAGAAAGGCGGCGTACTGGCCGTAGAACATGTAGGCGCCGATAGCCAGCATGCCGGCAATCAGGACCACCGGGACCACGCCCATGAACACGTAGGCGAGAATGAGGCGATTCCGCAGCAGCCAGAGGGTCTCGCTGGTGAGCAGAAATGCCACCCGCACCAGCAGGACGAAAACCGCAACTGTAAAGGCGAAGCGGGCGACCCCGGTCCAGGCCAGCGGCGCGTGGCCGAGGAGCAGCGGCAGCAGGGTGAGCAGCCAGACCACACCGATGGCGCCGGTGATCTTAGCCAGCCAGGAATGCCGAAGCTGGGCGAAGAGGCGCGCGGTGCGGGCGCGGGCGTGGGCCGCGGTGGCCTGCGGAGGCCGCGTTTGGGGTTCGGCAGCAGGCATGCTCCATCTAGCCTAGGGCACCGCGCGGACGATGTCCACCCGGGCAGCGGACGCGCCGCGGGCGCCGCCGGCCTTAGCGGCGAACGCCGCCGGGGACCGCGGCCGAGGCTTTTTGCAGCGCCAACTGCACCCGGCTGTGCTTGCGCCCGTAGCTGAAGTACACCACCAGCCCGATGCACAGCCAGATCAGGAACACCTCCCAGGTGAGGTTATGCAGCGAGAGCATCAACGCCAAAGAGACCAGCATCCCCAGGATCGGCACCAGCGGCACCATCGGCGTCTTGAAGGGCCGGTGTAGGTTGGGATCGCGGTGACGCAGGATCCAGACGCCCGCGCAGACGATGGTGAAGGCGAACAGGGTGCCGATGCTGGTGAGCTCGTCCAGCGTGGTGATGGGCAACGAGGCGGCCAGAAGGGCGACCACCAAGCCGACCAGCAGGGTCGAGATGTAGGGGGTCTTGAACTTCGGGTGTACCTTGCCGGCCCACTTCCAGAGTAGACCATCACTGGACATGGTGAAGAAGATGCGCGACTGGCCCAGCAACATCACCAGCATGGTGGAGGATAACCCTCCGATCGCGCCGATCTTGACCAGAATACTGCCCCAGGTCACGCCGGTGACATCCACCGCCGCGGCGATGGGCTCGGCCACGTTCAGGGCGGTGTAGTTCTTCAGACCGGTGGTGATGGCCGCAATGATGATGTACAGGACGGTGCAGATGACCAGGGAGCCGAGGATGCCCACGGGCATGTCCTTGCCGGGGTTCTTGGCTTCCTGGGCGGCGGTCGACACCGCATCGAAACCGATATACGCGAAGAAGATTACCCCAGCTCCCTGCAGGATGCCGGACCATCCGAATTGGCCGAACTTTCCGGTGTTGGCCGGGATAAAGGGATGCCAGTTGGCGGTGGCCAGGGTCATATGGCTGCTAATAAAGCTGGCGCCCAAGCCGATAAAGACCAGCAGGACGGAGAGCTTGACCACCACAATCGCGGTATTGACGTTGGCCGATTCCTGAATCCCAATCACCAGGATGAGCGTCACCATGGCGATGCCGATGAATGCCGCCAGATTAAAGTGGGCGGTCATGGTCTGGGTGGCGGCCGCGATCTGCGCCGTGGTCAGGCTGCCGGCTTGGGCCCAGTGCCCATTGAACATGATCAGCTTGGTGCCGGGGGCGGCGGTCATCTGCGCCGGCAGGTAGATACCGAAGTTCGCCAGCAAGCTGCTCACGTACCCGGACCAGCCGACCGCGACGGTCGCCGCTCCAAAGGCGTACTCCAGGATCAGCGCCCAGCCGATCACCCAGGCGACGATCTCGCCCAGGGTGGTGTAGCCGTAGCTGTAAGCGCTGCCGGCGATCGGGATGAGGGCGGAGAACTCGGCGTAGCAGAGGCCGGCAAAGGCGCTGGCGATGGCGGCGATGATGAAGGAGAAAACCACCGCCGGCCCGGCGTTCATGGCGGCCACGGTGCCGGTGAGAACGAAGATGCCGGTGCCGATGATGGCGCCGATGCCGAGGGTGACGAGGTTGAGCGGGCCCAGGGCGCGGCGCAAGCCGCCCTGCTCCCCTTCCGTCTCCGCCAGCATGGCGCGCAGGTCTTTGCGTGCAAAGAGATTCAGGCTCATATGGTTCTTGCCGTAACCCTAATTTAGGCGCGGCTGGGGCTTGGCCGCAAGCCCGCGCCATATATAAAAGACCGGAACACCGAGCAGCACCAGCAGCAGCCCGCTGCCGGAGTACTGCGGGAATACCCACAACACCACCACATCGAAGAAGATCGCCAGCGCGATATACAGCGCCGGCAGCAGTGGGTAGGCCACCACCTTGTAGGGGCGTTCCATCTCCGGCCGTTTGGCCCGGAGAATAAAGAGCCCGGTGATGGTGAGGATGTAGAACAGGAACTCGGCGAACATCACATAGTTCAGCAGATCGGTATAGGTGCCCGACAGGCAGAGCAGGCAGGCCCAAAGGCCTTGCATCCAGAGTCCGCGTCCCGGCACCTGGGACGGATTGAGCCGGGCCACGCCCTTGAAGAACAGCCCATCCTTGGCCATGGCGTAATAGACGCGCGCGCCCGCCAGAATCAATCCGTTCGTGCAGCCAAAGGTGGAGATAAGGATCGCGGCCGCGATGAGCACCGCGCCAGCGTGGCCGTACACCACCCCCAGCATGGCCGACGCCACCCGATCCTCGGGGGCGTTGGCGATCTGGTTGAACTGGAGCACACAGAGGTAGGCCAGGTTGGCGAGCAGGTAGATGGCGGTGACGGTGAGCGTGCCCAGCGCCAGCGAGAGCGGCAGATTGCGCTTCGGGTTCTCCACCTCGCCGGCGGTGAACGTGATGTTGTTCCAGGAGTCGGAGGAGAACAACGACCCCACCATGGCGGCGAATACCACCACGATGGTGGCGGTCTTAATACTGCCCCCGCCGACCGCGCCGCTCAGGTTGTAGCTGCCGCGCGTGAAGAAGCCGGCAAAAAAGTCATGCCAGAAATGGGCGAAGTTGGCGGCAATCGCGCTGGCGTTGCGCGCGAACAGCACGCCCAGCAGGATCAGCCCCACCAAGGCGACAATCTTGGCGAAGGTAAAGACGTTCTGCACCCAAGCTCCCGCCCGCACGCCGCGGGTATTGAGCCAGGTCAGGAAGACGATCACCGCCACCGCCACCAACTCTTCGGTGTTCAGGCCGAATTGGACCGGTCCCCAGTGTCCCCAATGGAAGAGCCAGTGCTGCTCGGAGACCGCGTTGGGATAGATGACGCCCAGATACTTCGCGAAGGCCATGCAGACCGCGGCAATGGTGCCGGTCTGGATGACCACGAACGACGTCCAGCCGTAAAGAAAGCCGGAGAGCGGGCCGAGCGACTCGCGCAAGTAAACGTACTGCCCCCCGGCCTGCGGCATCGCGGCCGCCAGTTCGCCATAGCAAAGCGCCCCGGCCAGGGTCATGAAGCCGGTGATCGCCCACACCAGCATCAGCAGAGCGGGCGAACCCACCTGCCGGGCGATCTGCGGCGATACCACGAAGATGCCCGAGCCGATCATGATACCCATCACGATCGTGGTCGAGCTGGTCAGGCCCAGGGCTTTGACGGGACGAGTCTCCGCGGACGAAGTCTTGGGGGATGCGCTATTGGTGGCCATCTTCTCGCTAGTCTCCGGGACTATGGCAGGAAACACGTGCGAACGCAAGCAGGAACTCCTCCGCGGCGCGCACCGGATCGGGGGTGCACCAGAGTGCGGAAATGACCGCGACCGCATTCGCGCCGGCACGCCACACCAAGGGAGCGTTCTCGCGGGTAATACCGCCAATCGCGACCAGGGTTCCCGGACATTTCCAGCGAATCTCTCCTAGGGCTTGGACGCCCACCACCGCGTCCGGTTTCATCTTGCTGGTAGTGGGAAAAACCGGACCCAAGGCAAAATAGTTCGGGGCAAGCGCCAGCGCGGCGCGGGCTTGATCCAAAGTATGGGTGGAGAGCCCAACCAGAAATCCTGGCGGGAGCAACGGCCGGGCGGCGCCGAGGGGCAGATCGTCCTGGCCCAGATGCACGCCGGCCGCGCCCGCCAGCCGGGCGATGTCGAGCCGATCGTTGACGATGAGCGTGGGCACGACCTCGGCCAGACGCTGCGCCAACTTCAGGAAATCGCGCGCGGGCAAAGTCTTGGCCCGGAGTTGTTGCAGCGGTATGCCCAATCGGGCAAAGGCGCGGGCACAGGCGACGAGATCGTGGCCGCGGGCCTCGGCCAGTTCGGCGTCCAGAATGGGATATAGGCCGTTGGCGGCCAAAGGGGAAGCGGCGGCAGGCGGTCGGGACACGGGCTCAGGCTTTCTTCTTGGTCTTGACGGGCATAAACCGGTCCATGAAGGCGGTGCTGAGGCGGCCGGCCTGGAAGTCGGGATCGGCGAGGATGCGGCGGTGCAGCGGGATCGAAGTATCCACCCCTTGGACGATAAACATATCCAAGGCGCGATGCATCCGCTGAATGGCTTCGGTCCGGTCGTGGCCGTAGACGATCAGCTTGGCAATCAGGGAGTCGTAATACGGGGGGATGATGCCTTCGCTATAGACGGCCGAGTCCACGCGCACGCCGATGCCGCCGGGAAGGTTGAGTCCGGTGACCTTGCCCGCCGAGGGGGTAAAGGTCTCGGCGTTCTCCGCATTGATGCGGCACTCGATGGCGTGGCCGCGGGGCAGCAGGCCGGCGCCGTCGAGGGGCTCGGTCAGAATGGCGTCGAGGCGCTCGCCGGCGGCGATGCGGATCTGGGCCTTGACCAGATCGAGCCCGGTCACCATTTCGGTGACCGGGTGCTCCACCTGCAGCCGCGTGTTCATCTCGATGAAGAAAAGCTCGCCGCTCTCGTCCATCAGGAACTCGATCGTGCCGGCGTTGGTATAGCCCACCTTGGCCATGGCGGCGGTAACGATCTTGCCCATGGCCTTGCGGCGCTCGGGCGTGATCGGGGTGGCAGGCGATTCCTCGATCAGCTTTTGGTGGCGGCGCTGCACGCTGCACTCGCGCTCGCTGAGGTGGATCACGCGGCCGTGTTCGTCGCCCAGCACCTGGAACTCGATGTGGCGCGGGCGTTCGACGAGCTTTTCCAGGTACAGGTCGCCGCAACCAAACGCGTTGGCGGCTTCGGCCTGGGCGGCCGAGAAAAGCCCGGGCATCTCGGCGGAGGTGCGGACGATGCGCATGCCGCGTCCGCCCCCGCCGGCGGAAGCCTTGATCATGACCGGGTAGCCGACGCGCGCGGCGACCGCGATTGCGTCGGCTTCATCCTTCAGCATGCCGTCGGAGCCGGGGAGCACGGGGAGCCCGACCGACTTGGCCGCCTCGCGCGCGCGCTCTTTCTCGCCCATCAGGCGAATCACGTCGGGGCGGGGCCCGATAAACTTGATCCGGCTGCTTTCGCAGACCTCGGCGAAGTTGGCGTTCTCCGAGAGAAATCCATAGCCGGGGTGGATCGCGTCCACGTTGGTAATCTCGGCCGCGCTGACCACGGAGGGAATGTTGAGGTAGCTTTCGCCCGGGCGCGGCGGCCCGATGCAGATGGCTTCATCCGCGAAGCGTACATGCAAGGCATGGCGGTCCGCCTCGGAGTAAACCGCTACCGTCTTGATGCCCAGTTCCTTGCAGGCGCAGATGACCCGGAGGGCGATCTCTCCCCGATTGGCAATGAGAATTTTCTTGAACATGGACGGGGCGCCTAGGACCGGGGACGGATAAGCAGGAGCGCCTGGCCGAACTCCACCGGCTGGCCGTTGGTGACGAGTTTGCGGACGACCTCGCCCGGCGCCTCGGCCTCGATCTCGTTCATCAGCTTCATGGCCTCAATGATGCACAGCACCTGGCCGACCTCGACCTGGTCGCCGGGGCGCACGAACTCGGGCGAACCCGGCGAAGGCGACTCGTAGTAGGTGCCGACAATGGGCGAGGTGATCTTCACCAGGCCGGCGTCGGGGTCGGCGGTCGGCGCAGCTGGGGCTGGAGCAGCCGGCCCGGCCGCCGGAGCCAGGCTGGCAGGGCTGGATGGCGCCGCCATGGCGACGGGGACGCCGCGCTTGATCACGATGCGGCGGCCCTCTTCCTCCAACTCGAACTCGGCGACCTGCTTCTCGATGAGGGTATCAATCAATTTGCGGATGGCGTCAAAGTCCATAGGTTCCGGTCTCTTGGTAGACATCAGAGGGTCAACATCGCTTTCGGCGTGGGGGTCAGTACCTCGGCCCCGTTTTCGGTGATGAGGGCCACGTCCTCGATCCGGATACCGCCCCAGCCGGGCACATACACGCCGGGCTCGATGGTCACCACCTGGCCGGCCGCCAACAACTCGGTGGCCGTAGCCGCCAGGCGTGGGGCTTCGTGAATCTCCAAACCGACTCCGTGGCCGGTGGAGTGGGGAAAAAACTTGCCCAATCCGGCCCGCTGTAACGGACGGCGGGCGGCCTGATCCACGGCGGCGCAGGCGACACCCGGGCGCAGGGCGGCAAGGGCGGCCTGCTGGGCCTCGAGCACCCGGGCATAGAGATCGCGCGCGCGCCGATCAGGCTTGCCCATGTGCACGGTGCGGGTCATATCGCTCACATAACCGCCGAGTATAACACCGTAGTCGAGAACGACGAACCCGCGGCGCGGCAAAGGGTAGGGCGCCGGGCGTCCGTGCACCAGGGCGCTGCGCGGGCCGGACGCGACGATGGTATCAAAGGCCAAGCCCTCGCCGCCGGCTTGCCGCAGCGCAAACTCCAGCCGGCCGGCCAACTCGGTTTCCAGCATGCCGGGGCGGGCGGCGGCGGCGGTGGCCGCGAATACCGAGGAGGCGAGTTCGACCGCGCGGCGGATGGCGGCAATCTCCTCCGGGTCTTTAATCGAGCGCAAGGCCTCAATGCCGTTCTGGGTGGGGCGAAGGCGATGGGCTTTGCCCGGCCAATGGTGCAAGAACCGGGCGCGCTGCGCCACCGTGACGTGCTCGGCCTCAAAGCCAATCGTGGGCGCCCGGGCGGCGCGTGCGGCCGCGGCCTTCCAGAGGTCGCCGCGGGGAGGGATCACCACCCCCGCCGCTTGAACCTCGTTGGCGGCCTGCTCGCGGTAGCGACCGTCGGTGAAGAGCCAAGCGCGGGACGAAGTCAGCAGGAGCAGGGCGTTGGAACCGCTAAAGCCGGTCAGGTACCGGATATTGGGCAGGTGCGAAACCAGCCATGCATCCACCGCCAGGCTGGAGAAACGGTCACGGGCGCGGGCTTGGCGGCGTTGGTAGTCCACGGGATGACGATTCGATACTCATGGTAGCGCAACTCCGGGACACGGCCGCGGCCTCCTAGTGCTCATGCAGGGCGGTTGGGTGTGCCCGGAAGATGGCGCGGTGCTGGAGGAAAGAGTAGCGGCGCTGCACTGTTCCGTCTGCGGGCGGGGGTACGAGGTGGCGAACGGCGTCGCCTGCTTCACCGAAACGGGTCGTCTGGACGAGCACCAGCGGTTTGAACAGGCGCGCCGGGAGCGGTTGGTGGAGTGGAACGGGGACCGGCGCCACCGCTACGAGCAGCGGGTGGAACGGGAGGCGGTGGTGCGGCGGATGCGGTTGGGCGCGGGCGACCGGCTGTTGGACGCCGGCTGCGGCGCCGGCCACATCACGTGCGCGCTGCTGGCGAGCGGAGCGGCGGTAGTCGCGCTCGATTTTTCGCGTGCGCGGCTCGAGGCCGTGCGAGCGCGGGCGCCCGCGGGCAGGCGCCTGGAGTTGGTCGCCGCCGATGTAACACGGCCGCCGCTGCCGCCGCAGAGCCTGACCGCGATCGTGTGCACGCAGGTGCTGGAGCATATCCCCGGCGCCGGGGCGCGGCGGAGCCTGTTGGCGAACTTTCGCCGTCTGCTGCGGCCCGGGGGCACGCTCCTGCTGACCGTCTACAACTACAGCGAAGCCTGGCGGCGCCGCGCTGCCGCGCGCGAGGGGATGCACAACACCGGAATCTTCTATCACTGCTACCGCTCCGGGGAATTGGCGGCCGAGATGGAAGGGTTCGAAATTCTGGAACTGTGCGGGCTGGTGCACCTGTTTCCGCACACCTACCGGGCCCTTCCCTGGCTGGGTTGGCCGGGGCGCGCGCTGGACCATTGGGCCGAGCGCCGCCCCCGCCTTAGCCGGCGCTGGGGCCAGTTGTTGTTGGCCCATGCGCGCCGGCCCGTGCGCCCGCGCACGTGAGGCTAAAGACTAATGTCCCCTGAGAAAGCGCTCCACCTCGATCGCCGCCATGCAGCCGGTGCCGCTGGCGGTGATGGCTTGCCGATAGCGCCGGTCGGCCACGTCGCCACAGGCGAACACCCCGGGAATCCGGGTGAAGACGTAGTCGTGCGTGACCAGGTAACCGTCGGCGTCGGTCTCCAGTCCCTGGCTCCACTGCGTATTGGGCACGTGGCCGATGCCGAGGAACACGGCCGCGATGGGCATCTCCCACTGGCGCGTGGAACCGTCGGTGGCTTCGAGCCGGACCCCGGTGACTTCCTTGCGGGCGACGTCCATGACGTCGGTGATGACCGCGTTGAGGATCCACCGGATTTTGGGATGCGCCTGGGCACGCTCGAGCATGATGCGCGAGGCGCGGAAGTCGCCGCGGCGGTGCACGATGGTGACGCTGGAGGCGAAGCGGGTCAGGAACAGCGCCTCCTCCATGGCGGAGTCGCCGCCGCCGACCACGATGATGTCCTTGTTTCGGAAGAAAAACCCATCGCAAGTGGCACAACTGGAAACGCCGTGGCCGATCAGCGCCTGCTCCGAGACCAGGTTGAGCCAGCGCGCGCGCGCGCCGGAGGCGATGATGAGGGCGCGGGTGGCGAGCGGCTCGGCCGCGTCCTCGACGCGAAGCTCGAATGGCGACCCCTGCAGATTGGCGGCCACCACCTCGCCCTCGGCGAACTCGGCCCCGAAGTTGGCGGCTTGTTCGCGCATGTTCTCGATCAACTGCGGCCCTTGGATGCCGTCGGGGAAGCCGGGAAAGTTCTCCACCAGGGTGGTGAGGCTGAGCTGGCCGCCGGCCTCGCGGCCCTCGATCACCAGCGGTTTTAGGCCGGCGCGGGCGGTGTAAATGGCGGCGGTGAGGCCGGAGCAGCCGGAGCCGAGAATGACAACGTCGCGAGGGGTCATAACCTGTGCCGCCCGAGGGCAGAATGCTAGACTACCATCATGCCAACTAGCTTGCCGCCGGGGCTGTATGCGCACTTTTCCACCTCGCAGGGGACCTTCACCGCCCGCTTGTTCGAAAAAGAGGCGCCCAAGACGGTGGCGAACTTCGTCGGCCTGGTGGAAGGCAGCAAAGAGTTCAACGACCCCAAGAGCGGCGTCAAAACCAAGCGGCCCTACTACAACGGCCTGAATTTTCACCGCGTCATTCCGGACTTCATGATTCAGGGGGGCTGCCCGCTGGGAACGGGAACCGGCGGTCCCGGGTACCAGTTCGCGGATGAGTTCGATCCCCAGTTGAAACACGCCCAGCCGGGCATGCTGTCCATGGCGAACGCCGGGCCGGGAACCAACGGATCGCAGTTTTTCGTGACCGTGGCGCCCGCGCCCTGGTTGGACAACAAGCACTCGATCTTCGGCCAGGTGGTCGAGGGCTACGGCGTGGTCGAGAAAATCTCCCAGGTGGATCGCGACCGCCAGGACCGCCCGCGCACTCCGGTGGTGATGAACCAGGTCAGCATCGAACGGGTGGGCTGACCGCGGACGATGCCGCTCTCGCCGAAACTGCGGTTCAAGCTGAACCGCCTGCAGAACCGCTGGGAAGCCTGGAAGGCGGGCGTGCGCAACACCGAGCAGGCGGTGACCGCGGAGCAGAAAATGTGCCCTTCCTGCCGCGCCCTGGTGCCGCGCGGCAAGGCCAACTGCCCTTACTGTGGGCAGCGGCTGGCGGTGTTTGCCGCCTCGCCGGTGGGCCGCATGGCGAGCCGCGCCATGCCCACCATTCCGGTTACCGGCTGGATTATCCTCGCCAACTTCGTGATGTTCGTGCTGGAGTACGCCGCTAGCGGAACATCCATTTTCTCCAACCTGATGGCCTCACCCAGCCCAGCCGCGACGCTGCGGCTGGGTGAGAGCCTGCCTATGCGGTATGTCTTCGGGAGCGGGCAGTATTGGCGCTGGGTGACCGCTTGCTTCCTGCACGGCGGCCTGCTGCACATTGGCTTCAACATGTGGGCGCTCTACGATATCGGCCCGCTGGTGGAGTCGTTTTACGGCGGCGCCAAATTCTGGTTCCTATACATGGCGACGGGCGTCGCCGGCTATATCGTGTCCAGCTACTTTGGCTACGCCAGCCTGGGCGCGTCCGGCGCGATCTTTGGGTTGCTGGGCGTGATGATCGCTTACGGCACGCGCCGGAGCCACACCTCCGCCGGGCAACAATTGCGCAGCGTGGCGGTACGCTGGGCGATCTACGCGCTGGTTTTATGCTTCATCCTTCCGGGCGTGGATAACTTCGCGCACATCGGCGGTTTGGCCACCGGCTTCCTTTTAGGCATGGTGGTGGGCGACGATCCGCCGCTCACCGACAGCCAGATCCGGCTGTGGACGGCGGTGCAGTGGCTGGTGCTGATCGTGGTGGCGGGGTCGTTCGTGCTGATGCTGCGCGCTCCCCTCCCCGGTTAGCGGAGCGGGATGTAGGTCATGGCCGAGACGGCCACGCCGTTGACGGTGACGTTGGTCGGATCCACCTGGTTCACGTCAACGCCGCCCGTGACGGCATTGGCGGTCTGCAACAGCGCCAGATCCATCTTCAACAGCTCGCTGGAGTCCTGCCGCACGGCCAGGCCATACGATTTGCCGTCGGCGCCGAGATACACCGCCAGCGAGTGCGGATGTCCGGTGGGAGTATTGGCCCAGGGCAGGCCGTCGGGACCGACCGGGACCTGCGCCCACCGGATCTGGCTGGGCGGCGTGGGAGAGCCGGTTCCGGGCGAGGCGGGCAGGTTGGCCACGCCCACGCAACTCCCCAAATTGGCGAACCAGCCGACGTGACTGGTGAATTCCAAATTGACGCCGTTCCAGGCGCCCACGCACCCGGTCGTAATGGTGTAAGACGCCGCCTGGGTCGGGATCGCCCCGCCTGATGCCGAGGCGGTATTGAAGTTCAAACTCACATAATTATTGGCGTTGGCATCGCCGACGTGCAGCAACGCGGTGGCGGGGTCGAAGGCGGCGGTATCCGGACTCGCGCCCAAGGCGGCGCTGCCGGTGGCGTGTACGGCACTGACCGTGCCCGCGATCAGGTCCAGCATGGTTACCCCCGCCCCGCCGGTGCCGTTAAAGGGCGCGTAAATCCGTTGCGTGTTCGGATCGTAAGAAAAATTGGCGGCCGCGGGCGCGGCCAGGGGCGCGGTTGTGGAGCCGTCGTCGAGATTGAGGGTGAGATAGCCGGCGGCGGTGTCGAGAACCGCCCGGTCGCGCGCGCTGTCCACAATTAATCCGCAAATGGTGCAGGTTGCGCCATTCACCGTGGTCTGCGTTGAAACCGGCACAGGCAAGGACTCGAGCACCTGGTCGGAGTTCGCATCCACGATCTGCACAAGGTTGCTGGCGTAGCTCGCCACGACCACCTGGTTCTTGGACGGATGCGCCGCCGCCATGGTGGCGATGTAGCCGTTGGGCATGACCACCGAGCCGATCTGCTTGTTCGCCTCGAGGTTCACCACCGCCAAGTGATCCGATTCCGGCACGTAAGCCTTGGTGGCGGTGACCGGGTTGCCGCTGGTGTCGGTTCCGGCATGGGCGACGAGCACCGCAACCGAGCCGGAGGCGGCGGGACTGGCGGGCTCGCTGCGGATATACACCGCGTTGGTGTCGCCGTTGGAATCGGGGTTGACGATGTTGAGCGAGAGCAGCCCGGGCGCGGTGATCTGGGCCGTCACCTTCATCTCTTGCGAGCCCAACTGTTGCACGCCGTTCACCTGGGCCCCGCTCAAATTGACGGTGGCGCCTTGGGCAAAGAAGTTGCCGACGATATCGAAGGTATAGCTCTTACCGGCGGTCACCACGCCCGGCGCCAGGCTGGTGGGGTTGGCGGGCTGGTTGAACAGCGTAATTGTAGTAGTGGCGCGCTGCGAGGTGTCGGCCGCGGCGACCGCTAGCACCGTGACCGTGTTGGGCGTAGGGACCGCCGGCGGGGCGGTGTAGAGGCCGGTGGAGCTGATGAAGCCGAATACATTGTTACCACCTTGAACGTAGTTTCCGTCCACGCCCACGGAATAAATGATGTTGGTGTTGGGGCTGTTGGAGACGGCGGCCTGCAGTTGCAGCGTGGCGGGGACAAGATTGCCCGCACTGTCGGTGGCGGTGATGACCAAGCCGGGTGTGAAGTTGTTAATAAAGATGGAAACGGGCGGGGGCGGAATGTAGTAGGTATCGCATCCGCTCGACGCCAGTGAAGCCATCGCCAACACAACCAGCGCCGCCAGGGGCGCCGTTCCGGTCCATTTCAAGCCGCGAATGTTCATGAGGGGATAAGGGTGGGGCGCGCCGGCCGGCGGCGTCGGCTCCCGAAGTGGCTCCAGTCTGCTCATTATAGCCGGAGCTTGTGGGTAGATCTCGGCCAAGCCGGCGCGCGCAGTTTTGGCATTTGGCGTGCTAGACGAATGGCGGAGGTCGGATGTTCGAAGGGTTGATGCAAATCGGAATTGTGCTGGCGGCTTTTGCGGCCACAACCGGCGCAGGGGGTCTGGCGATGCGTTGGGTGATTCAGGGATTGGCCCGAGGTCTGCGGCCGACGAAATCCTGAGACGCTTCTGCCCGTCCAACGTACAATCGGAAGCGATGACGCGACGGGCAGGCGGAGGGGCGCTGGCGGGATTGGCGCTCATTTTGACCATGGCGGGCTGTGGCCGGGCGCGAGGCACGCCAGCACGAGCGAAAATCGCCCCGGCCGCCCCGACGGCCTCAACGCCGCCGGCGCCCGCGCAACCGGCGCCGGAAACGGTCAAGGTTCCCCCGCACAGCAACTTCACCGCGGCGGTCGCGCCCTTTCACCTCGACCGCCACGATTTTCAGCAGGTCATCGCGGCGGCCCGGCCCGTCTACAACCTGGCCCATATCCGCACCGGCAACGAGCTGACTCTCACGCGAGCCGGCGGCGGCGCGCCCGCCGAGTTGACCTATCAGATTGACGACAATCACTGGCTGCACGTGCGCCGCGGTGAAGGCGCCGATGCCGCCTGGACGGCTGAGATCCAAACCATTCCGTATGAAACGCGGCTGGCGGGCGTCAGCGGTACGATTCAGAGCTCTCTGTTCGGCGCCGTCGAGGCGGCGGGCGAGCACGATGCGCTCGCGCTCCAGATCGCGGATATCTTTGGCTGGGATCTGGACTTCTATACCGATCCCCGGCAGGGCGATGTGTTCCGCCTTCTGGTGGAGAAGCGGTACCTGAACGGGAAGTTTTCCGGCTATGGGCAGATCGTGGCCGCCGAATATGTCAATGGGGGCGAGCCGCCGCAGGGCCAAGTGTACGACGCGGTGCGGTTTCATGACGATCTGGGCATGCTGGCATACTACCGCCCGGATGGGCGCCCCATGAAGCGCGAGTTCCTGCGCTCACCGCTGAAATTTGCGGCGCGCATCAGCAGTGGGTTTAGCGAGAACCGGTACCACCCCATCTTGAAGATTTACCGGCCCCACTTGGGTACCGATTTCGCTGCGCCCACCGGAACCCCGGTGCAAACCATCGGCGCCGGCATCGTGGTCAAGGCGGGACGCTATGGCGGGGACGGCAACATGGTGCAGATCCGGCACGCCGGGGGCTACCAGACGCTGTACCTCCACCTATCGCGCATCCTGGTGAAGGTGGGGGAGCGCGTCGCGCAGGGTGAGCGCATTGGCCTGGTCGGGATGACCGGCCTTGCCACCGGGCCGCACCTTGATTTTCGCATCGAGCACGGCGGGTCGTTTGAGAACTTCGAGGTGCTGCGCAAGAAGCTGCCCCCGGCGGAGCCGGTGTCGCCGCGGATGATGGGGCAGTTCCGGGCGGTTCTGGATCGCACGATGCCGGAGCTGCGCCGGCTGCAGCCGGCGGGCGCGTCCGCGAGCGCGGATCCGCCCACAAGCTCCCATTAGCAGCCCGTGGCGCAACGCCTCAAACCGGTGGCGGAGACGTGCGAGACCCGCGCCCGGAGCGGGTCTCGTGTACTGCACCGGAGGTCAAAATTCATTGCACCACGGGCCGCTGGGCATAGTTCATTCATAATGAATCCGTGTCGTCGGTTGCACCCCTAAAATCGGTGAAGGCGGGACTACCCCCGTGGTTGTACCCGGCCAATGTGGTGACCGAGCTGCGGCTGGCGGCGATCCCGGTCATCGTGGTGCTGGTTGTGTGGGGGCATGTGGACTGGGGCCTGACGTTGTTTGTCGTCGCGGCGGTGAGCGACGGCTTTGACGGCTGGCTGGCGCGGCGCTTTCATCAGCACTCCTCCTTGGGCGGCTATCTCGATCCGGCCGCCGATAAAGGACTGCTGACGACGCTCTTTATCGTTCTCGCGATCATGGGGCCGATCCCCTGGGCGATTACAATCCTGGTGCTGGTGCGGGACGGATGCATTCTGGTCTCCGCGCTGGTGCTGTTCACGGTTACCGATTTCCGTGATTTTCGGCCGACGTGGTGGGGCAAGGCGTCGACGACGGCGGAGCTGGCAACGGGGGCGGTCGCCTTGATGACCATGGTAACGTCCAATCGCGGGGTGATGGGGCTGGAGGAGTTTGGTTGGGTGGCGGTGACCTTCTTTAGTTTGGTCTCCGGTATCCACTACTCATTTACGGCGGCGCGGCGGTACCACACGCAACGGGGCTAGCGGACCGCGGCATCGGATAAGGCTGGCTGGCGCCAATGGCCCAGGGAATGGAGATGCCCATGGACGATGCGACCCGGGAACCGATCCCGATGCCTTCCCCGCGCGGGGAGGAGCCGGGCTGGCGGCCGGCTGTGGAACACGTCAGCCGGATGCTGGGCCGCGGCGTGCGCCAAGTGCGGGCCGAGGCCGACCGCTTGCGGGAGTTGGTGCGGGCGGCGCGTACCCACGAAGGACGGGAACGCAACTTGGCCCCGTTGCTGGTGCTGACGGCTTCCTGCGCCTTTCTGGTCGGTCTTGGGCTGGGTTGGCGGCGGCGTTAGAGAGAGGACACGATGGCATCGCGCGCGAACTCGCTTCCCGAATTGGAACGCCGGCTGCAGGAAAAACGGCGCGCCGTGGTTGTCAGTCTGGATGAGCTGCGCGGCCGGGTGCGGCACGACGTACATGAGTTGAGCCCGCGCCAGCAGGTCAAACACCACGCCGGCGCCGCGCTGGCGGCGGCCGCTCTGCTGGGCCTGCTCGCCGGCCGTGTGGCCGGTGGTCTCTTGCGGGCGCTGCTACGTTAGAGTGTGCACGCCTCGCCTCCGCTTTGCGCGCTGAAACTTGCCGATACGCGCGCCCTATGGGAGCTCGATCAGCGCTGTTTTCCGCCGGGTATCGCCTATAGCCAGGCCGAGATCCGCTCCATGCTGCGCCAAGACGGGTTTCATCGCGGCATCGAGCGCGACGATGCTCCGGGTGAGTTTGCGGCGTTTGTGTTGAGCCAGCGGCACGGACATCGCGGACATATCATCACCCTGGACGTCGGCGCCGAATACCGCCGCCGCGGTCTGGGCGCGGCGCTGCTGGCGGCGGCCGAGCAGTACTTCCAGGCCCAGGGCACGATCGGCATGCGGCTCGAGGCCGCGGTCAACAACCGCCCCGCCTTGCAGTTCTACACCCGCTGCGGCTACCGCGTGGTGCGTCCGCTGCCGGGCTACTATGCCGAAGACCTCGACGGTCTACTGCTGCACAAAGACTGGAAGCCGGCGTCCTAAGCTATGAGGACGAGCCGTTGCCGGCCGCGCCCCAGCCGCCGCCGCCGGGGGACTCCAAGCGCAGTACGGCGCCGGCATCGACGAAGAGGTTGCACTTGCCCGGCAGTTCGCGCTCGCTCTCGCCCTGGGACGTGGTTTGGCGCAGCAAAGTGCGGCCCCGCGCGCCATTCTCGCCGCCGGCGAGACCGTACGGGGCAAAACGCCGGCGTTCGCTTAATACGGTGACCTGCGAAGGCGCCAACAATTCAATCTCGCGGATCAGGCCGTCGCCGCCGCGGAACTGGCCGGCGCCCCCCGAGCCGCGGCGGTAGGCGTAGCGCCGCACCCGGAAGGGGTAGGCGTACTCCAGCGCTTCCACCGGCGTATTCAGGGTGTTGCTCATGTGGGTGTGCACGCCGGAGAGGCCGTGCGCGCCCGCGATCGCGCCCATGCCCCCGCCGCAGGTTTCGTAATAGGCATAAGGAAGGCCGGAACGGGGATCGAGGCCGCCGATGGTGAGGTTGTTCATGGTGCCGCTGCTGGCGGCGGGAATGCGGTCGGGCAGCGCCTGGGCGAAGGCGCGCAGCAGCACGTCCACAATGCGCTGCGAGCACTCCACATTGCCCCCGGCGACGGCGGCGGGCGCGCTGGCATTGACAACCGTTCCGGGCGGGATGATCATGCTGACCGGGCGCATCAGCCCCGCGGTGGGCGCGGCCTCCTCGGGCAGCAAACAGCGGAATACGTAAAAGGTGGCCGAGTAGGTGATGGCGAAGACGGCGTTGATGCTGCCGATGACCTGGGGATCGCTGCCGGTGAAGTCCACGACGGCGCGGGCGCGCTTGGGGTCGAGACGAATCTCGACGCGGAGCTTGACCGGCGTCTCCGCCAACCCGTCGTCATCGAGGAAGTCCTCGGCGGCGAAGGCGCCGGCCGGCATTTGCCGCAGCTCGGCACGCATCAGGCGCTCGGAGTGATCGAGCATGGCCTGCATGTTGCGCTCGACGCGGGGCTGGCCATACTTGGCGACCATCTCCCGCAGGCGTTGGGCGCCGATGCGGCAGGCGCCGATCTGGGCGGTGAGGTCGCCCTCGCGTTCGCGCGGGGTGCGGACGTTGTTGAGGATTAGCGCCAGCAGGGCGCGGTCCATCTCCCCCCGGCGCACGATCTTGAGCGGCGGGATGCGGATGCCCTCCTGGTAAATCTCACGGCACAGGCCCATGGAGCCGGGAAAGGTGCCGCCCACATCGGCATGGTGAGCGCGGTTGGCCACATAAAACGCCGGCTGGCCGGATTGCTTGCCGGGAAACACCGGCACCACCAAGGTGATATCGGGCAGGTGGGTGCCGCCGTCGTAGGGATCGTTGAGGATGGCGATGTCGCCGGGCTCGAGCGGCAGGGCCTTGAGCGCGGCCTGCACCGACATGGGCATCGAGCCCAGGTGCACCGGCATGTCGTCGCCCATGGCGATCACCTGGCCGCTGCCGTCGAAGAGCGCGCTGGAGTAGTCGCGCCGTTCCTTGATGTTGGGGGAGTAGGCGCTGCGGCGCAGGGTGGCGCCCATCTCCTCGGCGATGGCGTGGAAGGCGTTCTTGAAAATGGCGAGCTCGATGGGATCGGGCGCGGCGGCTGGGGTTCGGCTGGGCATCAGCGGCGCTCCAGGATGAGGTTGAGCCCGGCGTCCAGACGGGCGTGCCAACCGGGAGGGACTACGGTGGTGGCGCTGTACTCGGTGACGATGGCGGGACCGGCGAAGCGGTCGCCGGCGCGCAGCCGTTCGCGCCGGTAAAACGGGGTGGGCCGGGCGCGGCCGTCAAAAATCACCGGGCGGCGCCGCTCCAGCGCCTGGGCGCCGCTGCCCCGCCCCAGGCGTTCGCGGTTGAACTGCAACGGCTCCGAGGGGGCGAGCATGCGCACCCTGGCGTTGACGATCTCCAAGGCACGGCTGGGGTCGGCATAGCCGTAGCGCTGCCGGTGCAGCCGGTGGAAGCGTTCCAGGATGTCCGCGCCTCCGTTCCACTCCAAGTTGAGTTCGAACCCCTGGCCGGCGTAGCGCAGATCAAGCGAGCGCTGCGCCAGGGGACGCAGCCCCTCGGCCTTCATCTCCTGACGGCCACGGGTTTCGAGCGCGGCGAAGGGCGCCGCCAGGGCCCGGAATTGGGTGGCAATCTGGCGCGGCGTGCCGGGATCGAGGCGGAGCATGACGGTGCGGGAATAGTCCTTGACGATATCCGACATCAAAATGCCGAGCGCCGAGAGCGCGCCGGGAAGGCGGGGCACCAGCACCCGGGGGATCTCCAGGCCCTGGGCGAGGGCGCAGGCATGCAGCGGGCCGGCGCCGCCGAAGCTGACCAGCGTGAACTCGCGCGGATCAAAGCCGCGCTCGACCGAGATCATGCGCAGCGCCTTCTCCATGGTGGCTTCGGCCAAGCGGACGATCCCATCGGCGAAGAGCTCCACCGACTTGAGCTTGCCCTTGCCGGCCGCCAAGGCGCGCCGGGCGCGCTCCACATCAAGCCGCAGGCCGCCGCCCAAAAAGCCGGCGGGGTCGAGCCGTCCGAGCACCAGGTTGGCATCGGTGACCGTAGGTAGCTCGCCGCGCCCGTAACAGGCGGGGCCGGGATCGGCGCCGGCCGAGGCGGGGCCGACGCGCAGCGCGCCGCCGCGATCGAAGCTGGCGAGCGAGCCGCCGCCCGCGCCCACGGTGTGAATGTCGAGCATGGGCACGCCCACCGGCAGGCCCATGACCTGGGACTCATTGGTGGTGCGCAGGCCGCTGGCGCCGCCCGGATCATTGGCTACCAGGGCCACATCGGTCGAGGTGCCGCCCATGTCGAAGCTGAGGATGCGGTCGAAGCCGGCGAGGGCGGCCACACGGAAGGCCCCAACCACCCCTCCTGCCGGGCCGGAGAGAATCGTGCGCACCGGCTCGCGCGCCGCCTGCGGCGCCGAAACAATGCCCCCCGAGGACTGCATCACATGCAAGCGGGCGCCGGGATAACGCTGGGTCAGTGTGTTCTGGAGCCGGTTGAGATAGCTGCCCATTTTGGGGGCGAGGTAAGCGTTGATCAGCACGGTAGCGCCGCGTTCGTACTCCCGGAATTCAGGCAGAATTTGATGGGAGGCCGAGACCGGCACTCCCAATTCCTCCAGCGCGCGCACCACCGCGCGCTCGTTGCGCGGGTTGGCGAAGGAGAACAAGAGCGACACCGCCACCGCCTCCGGATTTTGGGCGCGCACCGCCTGGAACAGCGCGGCGAGCGAGGCCGCGGTCACCGGGCGCAAGATGCTGGCGTCGGGCAGCGTACGCTCGTCAATGCCGAAGCGCAGAGCGGGCGGCGCCAGCGGCGGCGCCGGGGTGTTGCGCCAGCGGTAGAGATGCGGCCGCGCCTGACGGCCGATGGCGATGGTGTCCTCAAATCCGGCGGTGGTGACATAGGCGACCCGGGCGCCGGTGCGCTCCAGCAGGGCGTTGGTGCCGACCGTGGTGCCGTGGCGGATTTCGGCCCCTCCTGCCGGGCCAATCTCTTCCAGCGCGGCCCGGATGGCACTGCCCGCGTCGTGCGGGGTGGAGAGCACCTTGAGCACCCGCGGCTCGCCGTTCTCTATCCACACGCAGTCGGTGAAGGTTCCGCCGGTGTCCACCGCGATCCGCTCCGGGGCTGGACGCGCGGAGGCGTCGCGCTTCGAGGCGTGGCGTGCGGGCGGCCGAGATCGGGAGCGTTGCGGGGCAACGGCTGCGGTCAACGCGATTTCCTCCTGGAGGACTCCTTGCGCGCGGTGAGCGAGGGATCCACTGCAATGCTAGCGCGAGCGTCATGAAACTGGGCCGCGTCGCCGCGTTCGGGAATGCCGCCCGGAACCAGTCCCTCCGGCGGGAAACTCGCCATCAGCCCGGGGTCGGTGATCAACTCGCCCAAGCGGGTCTCGGTCGAGGTCATGAACAGGCCGGCGGAGCGCCGGATCGTGTTGGTCACGTGATCGGCGGCGCGCTGCCGGGCTTCTTCCGGACGGCGTGCGCGGATGGCGCGCACGATCTCCTCGTGCTCGTTCACGAGTTGGGGGCCATAAGCGTCCATGGCGATGATCAGGTAAAAGAAGCGCATCAGCCGGGTCTGAACCGAGGTCACGATCTCCACCAGGTGCTGGTTGTGCGAGGCCTGGGCGATGCCCACATGCAGGTTGAAGTTGCGCTGCAAGAAGGTGAAGTAGCTGGAGCGGACGCCGACGCGGTAAGCGTACTCGGCCCAGCCCTCCATGGCTTTCAGCTGGTGCGGCTGGGCGCGGAGCGCGGCCAGGCCCGCGGCGGCCGGGTCGACGATGAGCTGGATCTCGTGCAGGTTGTGGAATTCGGCCAGCGTGAGCGGGGCCACGAAGTAGCCGCGGAAGGGGACGATGTTGATCAGCCCTTCACGCTCGAGGTGGCGGCAGGCTTCGCGCACCGGTGTACGGCTGCCTTTGTAGCGGCGGCAGATTTCGGATTCGGAAAAAGGCGCGCCCGGACGCAGCACACAGGTGGTGATGTCTTGCTTGAGGCTGCGGTAGAGGCGTTCGGAAGTGGTCATAGGCCCCCGGGTTCCGGGCCGCAAAATATGCAAACGGTATACAAGCGGTAAGCCTACGGTGTTTGCGGGAGGCCTGTCAAGCACGGGGCGCCCTCTGACTGGTGGAAAATTCAGCCGCGCAGTGCCACTCTCCGCCATTAGGCCCAATCACTAAAAAAACTATTGACTGAGACTGCGGCGTATTGTATAAACCCGTGAGCGCGGGAACCGCGCGGGGCGGCCCACGCCGCCGGGAGGGCTCTTATGGGTGCATGTTGGATTCGCCGCGCCGGCAATGCCGCCGGCGCCGCCGGATTGGCCTTGGCGCTGGTGCTGTTCGCCGGCGCTCCGCTGCGAGCGCAAGATACCGCCCAGATTCAGGGCACGGTCACCGATACCAGCGGCGCCGCCCTGCCGGGGGTCACGGTGACCGCCACCAATGTGGCCACCGGGGCCAGCCGGGTGGTGGAAGCCGGCGCCGACGGCCGCTTCCTGCTTCCGGCGCTGCCGCTCGGCACCTACAAGATTCAGTACGTCAAAACCGGCTTCTCCACCACCGAGGTCAACGGCGTCTTGCTGCAAATTGGCACCGTGATTGATCGGCACGACCAGCTCAAGGTGGCGGCCCAGGCGGCCACGGTCGAGGTCTCCGGGACCGCTCCCGCCATCGATACCTCCAAGAGCAACGTGGCCGGAGTCATTACCGACAAGCAAATCGATCAGCTGCCGATTCAAAACCGGCAGTACCTCAACCTCTCGCTGCTGATGCCGGGCACCACCCAGGACGCCTCGCGCTCGTTCTACAGCAACGTCCAATTGGGGGGCGGGGACCACTACTACTCCAACGGCTTTACGGTGGACGGGGTCAACAACACTTGGGCCGAAATGGGCGAGCCGCGCGAGAACTTTCCCGAGGGGGCGGTGGCCGAGTTCAAGGTCTACAGCTCGCAGTTCAAGGCGGATGAGGGCGGCATGGCGTCCGGCGGCGCGGTCTCGGTGGTTACCAAGAGCGGCACCAACCAGTTCCACGGCGACGCCTTCGAGTACTGGCGCAACCAGGACCTGAACCGCGACAACAGCTTCCAGAAGTCCGCCGAGGTGTCGCAACACACCGGCAAGGCGCCGCTCGACCGCAACCAGTTCGGCGGCTCGCTGGGCGGGCCCATCCTGAAAAACAAGCTGCACTTCTTTGGCGCCTGGGAGTCCACCCTGACCCAGGGTTCGTATACGGTCTTTAGCAACAGCCCGATTTTTGCCGCCTACGACGGGGTCTACAAGCAGCCCAGCCACGACGATCTGCTGACCGTGCGCGGCGACTACCATATCAACAACGACCAAAGCCTATTCGTGCGTTTCGGCGACGAATGGAACCTGCTCACCTGCCAGGGCTGCGGCGGCGCCAACTCCCCCAACGGCGGCTATGACGGTCTGCTGCCGCGCCACTCGCTGGTGGTGGGCCACACCTGGGCGTTGGGCTCGACCATGGTCAACGACGCCCGCTTCCAGTACGCCAAGGCCAGTTACCTGCTGGCGCCTAGCCAGTGTCCGCAGGCCTGCGGACAGAACATCTGGACGCAGATCGGACAGTATCCGGCCTCACGGTTTGCGCCGTACGTGACCACGCTCAGCTTCCCGGACTTTTCCATTGGGAGCGACTACGGGGACGACGGCATCGAGAGCCACTGGGAGGTGTCCGACAGCTTCAGCATCTTCCACGGCGCGCACAACCTGAAGTTTGGCTTTGACGACAGCTATATTCCATTTGCCGACGATGCGCCGGTGGGGATTAAAGGTGCGTTCAGCTTTACCGCCGATCCGACCACCGCGATCAATCCCGCCGACCCGGTGGGCCAGGGCACGCTGTCGGCCGCGAACTTGTACACCGCGTCGTATGGGCCGACCTCGTTTTCTCAAACCGTCCCGCCGGTGTTGACTTCGGTGCCGACCGCGGAGACCAGCTACTACGTCACCGACGACTACAACGGCATCCACAACCTGACCTTAAGCGCCGGGCTGCGCTACGACCGGGAGTTTGGATCCTTCGATGAGCATATCAACCCGGCCGCCTTCGCTCAGCCGGTGCCCTTCCTGGGCGATCCCAGCCAACGCGGCGACAAGAACAACTTCGGGCCGCGCCTGGGATTGTCGTGGAACATTCACGGCGACGGCAAGGATATCGTGCGAGCCGGCTACGGCATTTACTACAACAACCTCCAGACCCTGCAGAACTTTTCCGAAGACCGCAATTTTGCCCAGAGTGTGGTGAGCATCACCTGTTCCAAACCGGGCCAGGCGGGCTGCCCGTCCTATCCCAGCGCCTTCGCCAACGGCCAGACCGCGGCCACGGTGCTGCCCACGGTGACGGTGCTGGCGCCCAACTATCAGAACCCGTATTCGCAGCAGTACAACCTGGGCTACTCGCGCGAGATCAGTCCCAACTTCTCCATTCACGCCGACGGCGTGTATGAGTTGACGCTGCGCGATTACAAGGTGCTGGATCTCAACTACCCGACCAGCGGCACTACCCGGCCGCTGCCGCAGTACGCGCGCATTCTCCAGCACGACCCCATTTCGCATTCCCAGTACAAGGCGCTGTATGTACGCGCCGACAAGCGCTTTGCCCGCCGCTACCAGTTCCTGGTGTCCTACTCCCTCACGAGCTGCTACGATGACAACCCGCAGGGTACGATCACCAACCTCGCCAATTGGGGCCAGGATTGGGGACCCTGCTCGATCGACCGGCGCAATGCGCTGGTGGCCAGCAGTTCCTACCAGGCACCGTGGGGCATTACCTTGGGGGCGGTCTACAACATCCGTTCCTCGGAACCCTTCAGCGAGACCTCAACCACCCGCAACGTCGACGGTTCCAGCCAGTATGTGACCGGCACCAGCCGCAATCAGGGCCGCCGCGACTTGGACTACACCCAGATCAACGCGTACCGCACCACGCTGACCTACAAGGACAACCAGGGGGTCACCCATTTTTTCCCCACGGTCGACCCATCCATGCTCGCCAGCGGGCGCTACAACGAACTCGACATCCGCGCCGCGCGGGGCTTCAACCTGGGCGAAAGCCGCCACCTCGATGTGATTGCCCAGGTGTTCAACGTCATGGGCACCTACAACTACACCGGCATCACCACCAGTCTCAGCTCGCTCAGTTGGGGACAGCCCACCGGGGCGGGACCCTTGCAGCAGGCGGAGTTGGCGTTACACTTCACTTTCTAGTGTGACCGGCGGCGGGCGACCGCGGTAGCAGCCGGAGAGGAAATGTCATGCGCCGTTATGGAATCGTCGTAGGTCTCAGCGCGGTGGCCGCACTCGCCGCCTGGGCCCAAACCCGTCCCACGCAGGGAGTCCGCGGGCAGGGGCGCGCCGCCGCGGCCGCCCCGCGCTCGGCGCTGAGCCGGGCCTTCTCCCCCGGCTGGATGCTGACCGACACCAACGGCGACGGCCTGGCGGACGCCATTGACGGCCATATCGTGGTTCCGGCTACGCCCAGCGCCGCCGAAAACGCGGCCGCGGCCAACCTGGCGGCGCGCCTGGCCTACGGTTCGAGCGGGTTGACGCCGCCGCTGGTGGTGGCGGCCGCGGCGGCGCCGGCTTCGGGCCCGCATATCTATGTGGGCGCGGGGGCGGTGCCGGCCCCGCAGGCGGCGGCGCTGCGTTCCTGGACCTTCCGCTTGGCCAAGGGCGAGGGACGGGTGGCGGTCCTTGATCCGGGACATGGCGGCGACTTGGTGCTGGTCGGCGGCGATGACGCCGGCTTGACCGCGGCGGCGGAAGCCTTCTCGGCGCGCGCGCCGTTTCAGTGGAAGGTGGCCAACGGCGCCGACTCGCTGGATGCGATCAGCAGCGTGGTGAAGGACGCCGCCCCGAACTCCGGCGTCGAGCTGGTCGGTGTGGCCTATCAGGCGGGCACGCCCGGTATCAGCAAGGCCTACCTGACCGCCACCGGTGCGATCACGGCGGCCGATCTGCAAAAAGCGTTGGCCTCCTCGCAGTTGGCCGCGGTGCATGAGCTCTTCGTGCTGGGAGGAGCGGCGGTGAGCGCCACCAATCCCAAGGCGTTTCATCCCCAGACCTTCGCCGCACCGGAGACGCCGGCCGGCGGCGACAACGGCGCTGACGATACCGCGGCGGCGGGAGCGCCCGCCCCGGCCGCGGCGGGCGGACGTGGCGCGGCGGGCGGCCGCGGCGGCGCCGGAGGGGGTGCCGCCGCCGGGGGTACCGTCAGCGGCCTCGATCTCGGGCTCCTCTATTCCAACCACGGCTTGTTCGGTTCCAGCGGACGGATTCCGGTACCGGCCACGCTGACTTCGCATCTCTACGTGCCTGCCGGCGCGGCCGGCGTGGCCATGGCCAACCTGGCGGCGCGCATGGGCATGGAGACCACCGGGATGACCTTCCCGGTCGCGAGCCCGGCCGCCAGTGCCGATCTGCACCAAATCACCGAACAGCCGGTGGTCGCCGGTGACGGCGCCCTCGCCCAGGCGGTTCAGAAAAAACTCGAGGCGAACGATACCTCCGCGGCCGCCGCCGCTCCGCCGCTAAAACCCGGCGAAGGTCAGCTTCGCATTGTGGACCGGAGCTTCGGCAGCCATGCCGCGCTGCTGGTCCGCGGCGACGATGCCGGCGCGGCCGCGGCCTTGAACCTGGCCGCCGATCATTTGCCTAGCCTCTGGGAGCCAGGCAAGCAGTACGCCGGCATTGAGGACGTCCGCTACGACCTGCACCAATTCTTCTCGTTGCACTCCGGCGTGGGCCAAGCCGCCGCGGGCATGTTCTTCCTCCAGCGCTGGCTCAAGGACCTCGGTCCCAATCCCACCAACGTCAAGGCCGAACTGTACACCGATCTCGCCGATCCCCAGCTCTCCAGCTTCGTGGCCAAGCAGATTCAGGATCAGGTCCACGTCCAGGCCGAGGTGGATACCGCCAGCCTGCGCGCCGGCACCCAGTGCTGCGACGATAACCCCGACTTGCATTACACCAACCCCGAGTTCCCCTTCCACCAAGGCAAGCCGATTTTCACCGAAGACATCCACATTCCCTGGGAGGGTACCAAGCTGCTCGACGACGTGCGCGGCGCCGCGGCACATCTCGAAGCCGGCCAGCCGGTGAATATCGAGGCGCGGGTGAGCGAGGGTCCGGCGGAGCGCAAAAAGCTCACCGCGCAAATCGATTCGATTCTCGATCAGGCGGGCGTGCCCGCCGCCCAGCGCCAGGTGGTGGTGCTCGACGCCTACAAGCAAGGATTCAGTTGGCTGGTGGACGAGATCGAGCCCGAGCTGCAAGGCAAGGGCGTCGCCAGCCTCAGCCTCGATTTCGCCAAGGATGTGGACGAGACCGGTGTGCGCGACATGTACTCCCCGGCGCGCTGGGCGCAGGAACTCTACCCGGTGGACGAGGTCCTGGCGAAGGATCTGAACATCCCCCTGGCCAAAATCAGCCTGCACGAGATCAACACCGCGCCTCCGGTGGCGACGCCCACCGCGATCGCCATGGCGGATCCGCCCAACGACCCGCCCAGTCCGACGTACCGGGTGCATGCCTACGATGCCGCGGGCAAGGAGATCCTCGGCCGCGACTTCACCGTTACCACGGTGATGCAGCCCTACAGCGGCGTCATCAAGGCCTACGAGAATGTCCAGGTGGACACCGGCTGGGTGAAGCTCGAGCAGGGAGGCAAGGCGGTCCTCGATGAGCGTATCCCCACCGACATCGAGACCTTCTGGGATCACTATCAGAACGTCACCCTGCCCCGCGTCTTCCGCTTCGTGATGGCGCAGTCGAAGGGCTACCTGCACACCGAGTACGCCCCGCCCTTCGACACGCTCAAGATGGACTTTCATCTGAGCGAGCCCGACTACAACCTTGGCATTGATAAGGAACGCATCTCCTCCATCGAGGCGCTGCAAGAAGACGTCTTCTACTCGACGGAAACCTTTATTGACGCGCTGGCCGACCTCGAGAGCGGCCGTGCGGAGAACTACGTCGGCCGCGTCATTCCGGTGATGCACCCCGCCGAGGACGGCAAGGACGGCCTGGTGCACGTCGAGTTCTACGGCAAGGCGGCCGCCAACCCGGTGGTGCGCCTGAGCTGGACCGATGCTCACGGCCAGGTGCGGGAGCGCGAGCGCAACCTGCCGGTGCTCACCGGCGGCTTCCAGCCGCGCCTGATCGGCGCCCGGGTGCAGGCGGGGGCGAACGGTCTCCAGCCCGAGATCGAGAACCTGACCTGGCTGCTCCCGGCCGACTTCAAAAAGTACGACATGCAGGACTGGGAGAAGGTGCAGGGCCGCGAGCAGTTGGAGCGCTCGATGTTCACCGTCGAAGAGGCCGAAGGGCAATTGCACTGGCTCGACGCCATGCATGCCGCCGGGCTCTATCCCGATGAACTGGCCTATACACATCTGCGGCACATGGCGATCGAGCTGCAGCTACCGCGCCCGCTGGGGGTGGAGTTCAGCAAGCCCGAGGAGCGGGTGCTGTTGGGTTGGAACGTCGCTCCGCCGCTGCATCCGCGGCCGATGATTACCGACATCACGCCCATGCCGATCAACCCGGCTACGCACTCCTTCGTGCAGTGGTCGGAGCCGATCGGCCCGGCCGAGAGCGCCTCCATCCAGGCGCGCCTGTCCACCTACCCTGGCGTCACCACATATTGGATGGGGCGCAGCTACTTGGGCCAGAACATCTGGGTCAGCGATATCATGCTGCCCTCGCCCTCGACCCTGCGTTCCTCCGCCAAAGAGACCACGCTCAAGGCCTCCATCGTGTACTCCGCGCGCCAGCACGCCAACGAGGTCTCCAGCACCAGCCACGTCGAAAAGCTGGCCGAGATGCTGGTCACCGATCCCGCCGAGCGCGCTTACCTGAAGCAAGTCAACGTGGTCCTGCACCCGATTGACAACCCTGACGGCGCCCAGCTCTCGGTGATGGAGGCCAAAATCGAGCCGGACAACCTGCTGCACTTGGGTTATCACGGCGCCCTCGCCGCCGACGTGTCGAGCGGTCAGGCCGACATCGATCCGGTCTATCCCGAGTCCCGCACCCGGCGGCAATTGCTGCAGGAGTGGAACCCGGACGCCTTCCTCAACCCCCACGGTTATCCCTCGCACGAGTGGGTGCAGCCCTTCAGCGAGTACACCGCCTGGGTGCAGAGCCGCGACGGCGCCAACAACGGCCGCACTTGGTGGATTCCGCGCGGCTGGTTCACCAGCTTGAGTTTTGCCCGCGACACCACCACCAACACATATTCCGAGGCCGTAACCTTCGCGCTGCGCGACCGCATCGTGGACGCCGAACGCAAGGTGCCCGGACTGCTGCCGCTGGAGACGCGCATGAACGACCGCTACCAGCGCTGGGGACAGGCCTTCCAGCCCGACAACATGCAGCAGCCGGTGGTAAACGGCATCCGCATTTACATGTCGCTCAAAGGGACCTCCGCCACCGGCGGCGGCCAGGCCGGCCCGGGTGCGAGCTCCGCCATCACCTGGGACCAGGGCTACACCGAGGCGCCGGACGAGACCGCGCATGGCGACTACATGAAGCTGGTGGCGTCGGCGGGCTTGGCCTACGACCAGGTGCACTTGAAATACCTGGCTTTGGGTAAGCTCCGCATCACCCGCGGCGAAAAGGAAAGCGCCCAGGGTGTGACCTGGTCGGTCACGCGCGCGCGCCCCATTCTGCCGAGCTCGGAGCCGCCCGTGCCGCTGCCGCCCGATGGCAAATAGATGCCCAATAGCGTCCCAGCCGTGGTGAGCAGTTCTCCCGCCGCGCCACCGTTCCGCTGGAAGAGCACGAGCCGTGCGCAGCGCCGCACCCTGGTGGCCGCCGGCCTGGGGTGGATGCTGGACGCCTTCGACGTCATGCTCTACTCGTTGGTGCTGACCCACCTCATGGCGGCCTTCGCCATGAGCAAGTCCACCGCGGGATTGCTCAACAGCCTGACCCTGATCGCCAGCGCCATCGGCAGCTTGATCTTCGGCCTTCTGGCCGACCGCTTCGGACGCCGGCGCATGCTCAGCGCCAGCATCCTGACGTACTCGTTGTTTACTTTTGCCTGCGGCTTCTCGACCAGCATCACCATGCTGGCCACGCTGCGGTTTTTTCTTGGCTTGGGCATGGGCGGGGAATGGAACGCGGGCGCGACCCTGGTTGCCGAGACCTGGCCCTCGGCCTGGCGCGGACGTGCGCTGGGCATCGTGCAAAGCAGTTGGGCCGTCGGCTATGCCCTGGCGGCGCTGGTGGCCGGCCTGGTGCTGGCCCACGCCAGTTGGCGCTGGGTGTTTTTCGTGGGTGTGCTGCCGGCGCTCGCGACGCTGTGGATTCAGCACGATGTTCCCGAGCCGGAGCTGTGGCAGCGGCAGCGGGACGTCACGCCGGCCGCCGGGGCGACTCGCCGGTTGTGGCGGCAGGCCACACCGCGCCTGCTCGCCCTGCTTGCCATGAACACCTTCGGGATGTTCGCCTGGTGGGGCATGTTCACCTGGCTGCCGGCCTATTTGATGCTGCCGGTGTCGCAGGGCGGGCGCGGGTTTGCCATGTTCGGCAGCTCCGCCTTCCTGATTATCTTGAACCTGTGCGGCATGCTGCCGGGCTATCTGCTCTTCGGCGTGTTCGCCGATCGCTACGGGCGCAAACGCACCGTGGTCGTCTACCTGGCGGCCGCGGCGCTGCTGGTCCCCTGGTTTGCAAGCGCGCGCCAGCCCGGCATGATTCTGCTGGCGGCCTCGCTGGTGGCGTTTTTTGGGACAGGGTTCTTTACCGGTTCCGGCATCTTGGGCAGCGAGTTGTTTCCCACGCCGATTCGGGCCACGGCGCTCGGACTGTCCTATAACGTGGCGCGCGGGCTGAGCGCCTTTGCGCCGTTCGTCATCGGCGGCGTGGGCGAGACCAAAGGCCTGGCCTGGGCCTTTGGCTTGTGCGGCATTGCTTTTGCCCTGGCGGCGGCGAGCGCGTTGGGGGTTCCGGAAACACGAGGATTGGAGTTGATATGAAACTCACGGGGAAAACGTCGTTGCTGGGGGCCGGTCTAGGGCTGGCCGCCGTGCTGTGCGTCGGTTGCGGACAGGGAGCGAGCAGCGCTCCGGCGGCGGCCGCGCCGCCCCCGGCGCCCATGCCCGCGGCCCAGGTACACGACGTGGCCGCCTTTCTGCAGACGCTTCCCGTCGCTCAGACGCCGCCGATGAATGAGTTGGAGGCCATGACACTGGCCTCGTATCCGCTGTCTTGTCTCGATCATCTGCAAGCTCAGTCCGGCGGGGGCGGGGGTGGCGCGGCCGCCGCGGATGCCGGCGCGGCCGGTGGAGGGCGGAGCGGGCGCGGTGGGCGCGCCAACGCTTCGGCGGACGGTGCCACGCCTGGCGGCGGCGGCGCCGGAGCCAGCGCCAGTGGCGCAAACGCTGGCGCGGCGGCTCCGGCGGTTCCGGCCGCCCCTGCCGGGCGCGGCGCCTACCTCTGGCAGTCGGCCGGCCCCACCCGTCTGATGGCCGGCTACGACCGGCAGCGCTCCTTCTACGGCTGCTACGACTGGCACTCGGCGGTGAACTCCACCTGGACGCTGGTCACCGTGCTCAAAAAGTACCCCAACATACCGATCGCGCAGCTCATCCGCGAGAAACTCAACGACCACCTCGGCAAACGCAATTTGGCGGGAGAACTCACCTTCTTCGAGGGCTCCAAGAGCTTTGAGCGTCCTTACGGCCAGGCCTGGCTGCTGAAGCTGTACGGCGACCTGCTCACGTGGAACGACCCCGATGCCAAGAAATGGGCCGCCAACATGCAGCCGCTCGCGGACTTCTTCTCCAAGAACCTCGCTGGCTACCTGACCAAGCTGCCCACGCCAGTGCGGCAAGGCGTCCATCCCAACACCGCTTTCGATATGGACCTGATGTTGCCGTACACCGAGGAAGCGCACGACACCGCGCTCCACGACGCCATCCTGGCGACCTCGCACCGCTTCTACGACGGCGACCAGGATTGCCCCACCGGTTATGAGCCCGAGGGCGTGTCCTTCCTTTCGCCCTGTTTGGTCGAGGGAGCGCTCATGTCGCACGTGATGGACGGGAACCACTTCCTGGCCTGGTTTAACGACTTCATGCCGGCTGTGTACTCGCGCTCTTTCCGTCCCCTGGTCTCGCCCTTCGACGCCAGCAAAATCACCCCCGACCAGATGGCGGGCCAGTCCCACCTGATCGGACTCGCCTTCTCGCGCGCGGCGGCCATGCTTACCATCGCCCAAGCGCTCCCCGCCAACGACCCCCGCGTCCCGGTCCTGCGCCGCCTCGCGGCCATCCATGCGGTGCAGGGTTACAAGACCCTCGACAAGGCCGGCTATTTGGAGACCCACTGGATCGCCACCTACGCCCTGATGTACGAGTTACACTCCGGATCGGGCATGACCTCCAACCTCAAGGTGGCCTCCCTCGCCGGCCAGCAGTAGCGGCGGAACGCGGGCGCATGGCGGGCGCAGCACCGGCATGGGGCTCCGGGGTTCGCATGCCGGTGCGAGCAAAAGCCGAAGGCGCCCGGAATCGCCGGGCGCGGCGCAGCCGCGCTGGGGCCCGCCAATCAAAGAGCCAGGTTGCGCGCTCTCGCCCAAGCCTGTGTGATTTGACGCGCCACCTCGCAGGAACGCGCCGTTTGCCGGGTGAACAAAGTTGGCGCCAAGGTCCGGGGGCTGCGTCTTGCCATGGCATTCAAACTGCGATGAGGTGAATAGACTGCAAGTATGAATTGAGGTTCCTCATGCTCCAGCCCGAGATGTCGGTTGGGCCCACTCCCGCCCGGCTGGTTTGGAAACGCTGCTTCGGCTGCGAAGGCTATTTCCAGGGACCGCTCGACGGCGGCTACCGCTGCCCGGGTTGCGTCCATAGGGTTGATGAACTGCGCCCGCGTCGCTACGGGCTTCTCACCAAGCCGGCCCACAAGCAACGGAACGCCAGAGCGCATGCGGCCTGATCGGTACCCAGGCCTCGCGGGATACGCTTGGCCAAACCCGGCAACCCAATCTCATGCCGATCAACGCCTGGGCTAGAACCCTCAGCCCTGCGTCATTTCACACACGCTGCTGGCGCGAAACTCGCAGTGCGAGTGTTGCGCCCCCGGCAAGCAATGCAGGCGCGGTCCCCGCGCCCATCAAACGCCCCGGGTCGCTGGGCGGCCTTGGAAGTTGCGCTGGGGCCGCGGCTATCAATATTGGCCGTCCAACTGCTTTCTCACCCTTGTCGGAGGTTTTTATGTCGCAGCCCCAGGCCCTCTCCATCCCGGCTGACCCTCATTCGCACACCGCGCGCTACCGCTTGCAACGCGTGCTCGTTGCCACCGATTTTTCCGCGCCCGCCGAACGGGCCCTCCAAATCGCGATTCGCTGGGCGCGCCAATACGATGCGGAGTTGATGCTGGTGTCGGTGGTCACTCCCGTCATGTCCGCCCCTCTGCCCGACGTCACCGAATCGGCCTGGGCCGCGGTTCAGGTTGAGGCCGAGTTGCTCAACTCCACCCAGAGCCGCCTTGCCGGGCTCGCCCATGACCGTCCCGAAATGCAAGGCCTGCGGCACCGCGAGTATGCGTGCCAGGGTATGGTCGCTGGAACCATCGTGGCCGCCGCCGCCGAGCTCAAGGCTGATCTGGTCGTCGTCGGTACGAGCGCTGCCGGACCGGTCCGCAATCTGCTGCTCGGCTCGACCGCGCAGGCCGTCATCCGCCATTGCGGCTGTCCGGTTCTGTTGGTCGGGCCCGAGGCCGAGAGCGGGCCATCCCGCGGCAGCGTTCTCCTGGCCACCGACTTGGGCGCCGAGTCGCTGCGTCCGGCAGAATTCGCCGCCGCCATCGCCGCGGACACCAAGGCTCGCTTGAACTTGCTGCACGTGGTGCACGATCCGGTCCCCGGCCTCGAACCCGAGATGCGCGCGGAGATCGAACGCGCGATCGAGGGCCAGTTACGCCGCCTTAGCCCCGCTGGAACCGACACGCAAACCCGTGTGGCATATGGCCACGCCGCATCCGCGATTGTGGCGGCCGCGGGCGAGTCTCGGGCCGGTTTGATCGTGATGGGAGTCAAACACGAAACTTGGTTCGGTGATCACGCGGGCCGAAGCACGCTCGCGCAGGTCGCCCAATTGGCACCGTGCCCCATATTGGCGGTACGCCATCATTCCGCTGAGACTGCGTAATATGGTTTCGACTTCGAAGGGGCGAAACTCGCGTGTTGAGTTGCGCGCCCCGGCAAAAGCAATGCGTCAGTGTAAGGCGCACAAGAAGAGTGCCGGGCGCGTGGCCTTCCGCGCTGATCGGCGCGAAAGGCTGCGGAATATCAACGCCATCCGCGCTGGGGGCCGCGCCCATGCCTCGCGGATGCCCCGAGCGGTGCGGGCATCCGCTGCCGGTAATCGAAGCCCGGCCTCCGAGCGGCCAACGGGAGCGACCCAGCGCAAAAAGTGGCCGTGCCACGCCGCCCGTCAAGGCGCAACGCTGATTCGATTATCGACCACGCTCACCCCCGGAGCCGACCAGGCCACGCCCATCGCTTGCTGCCATTCCGCCCACGAACGTACGCTGCCCCGGAGGATTACTTCGGATCCATTCACCTCGACTTTGACCCGGTGAGCATCGTGCAAGGCTCCTCGTAACAAGGCCGCTTCAATCTTGGTTTCCAATCCGGAAGCGGCTACGGCCGGCCGGATCGTGATCCGGTTGTCCACCCCCCGGACGCCCATGAGGCGCCACACGGCATCCTCCGCCGCCCGCCTCTGGTATTGCCACTCCACTTCGCCGGTCAACGTGAGCAGTCCTTGCGCGACTGTGATCCGAATCTTCTCCCGCGGCACCGACGCGTCCCACTCCAAAGCCTGGACCGCCGCTCGCGCGATATCCGAATCACTGCGCTCGGCGAAGCTCGGCAGATGCACCTCGATCTCATTCGCGACCGCGTACACCCCGCGCACGCGCTGTACCGCCTCCTCCGCCGTCCACTTTTTCGTGAGCGAGTCGACCCGGCCGGTCAGCGTAGCCACGCCGCCGGCCACCGTCACCCCGATCTCGTTGGGCTGCAACCGCGCGTCCCAGCGCAATTCCGCCTCCACATCGCGCTGAACCATCTCATCAGCTTTGATCACCGAAAGTACTCTGGCCATGGTTCCCCCTTGGGCGTTTGCATCCTGCTTGCGATACCGAGGCTGCCGGAATCGCCCGACCGGCGCCTCGGTACGGGCCCTTGCCCGCGTCCCCGCGCCTCTAGGCGGCGAGAGCCTGAATTCCATGCTTCTCCGGAGCCGCTTTCGCGGCTTCGATATGGAGCCGGCCGTGATCGAGGCTCGCCGCCGTTTTGTCAATGTTGATCGCCTGCGGCAGGTCCACGCGCCGGTAGACCTCGTCGGCCCCGAACTCGGACCAGAGGACGCGCCGGCCCTGAAACTTCGATTCCTTTTTGCTTTTGGCGTGCACGATGAGCCCGGCGGGTGTCGCCGAGACCTCTACCTCGTTTGCGGTGAATCCGGGCAACGCCAAATCGAGATGGTAGCCACCGTCGTCCTCCGACAGTTCGCCAGCCGACCACCCCAACGTTTCCCGCTCGGCTTTGAGCCAGTTCTCCAGAGCATGCCCGTCGGCGCACCGCTGCCCGTCGAAGATTTCGAAGGCCCGGCGCTGGATCGCCTGGAAGCGCTTTTCGATCTCCGCCAATGCCGGAATCGGATTGTGTTGCATGTCTTGGCTTTTTTCAACTGCGACCGCTGCCATAAAGTATTCCTCCCCCGCATATACCACAGCAAGCCGGATGCCACATGCGCACCGTTACCCCCGCAGCGTCAGTACCGGGCAGGGCGCATCGCACACGATCCTGTGGGTGAGCGTCGACAGATGATCGGTCATTCCGGCGGAGCCCCGGGCCCCCATGACGATCAGGTCCGCTTTGAGTTCTCCGGCGGCGGTGAGGATGCAATCAGCCGGTGGTCCCACGTCAAGGCGGATCTCCGGAGGGGTCCAGAAGCAGACGCCGCCGGGCTTGAGCGCCCCCAGACTCCGCTCCGCGGCTTCATAGCGCGAAGTGTCCCCGGCATGCTGCGGTGGTATCGCGTGCATCAAGGTCAATTGCGCGCGATACTCCTGCGCCAGCCGGCCGGCATACTCGGCGACCCGCTCCGATGCGTCTCCCAAGCCGCAGGCGGCGAGGATGCTGTAAAACTCGCTGCCGTGGCGAGTGTGCCAGGCATTCGGACCGACCGTCAGCACCGGGCAGGGCAGCGACCGCAGGATGTTTTCCGAGGTGGATCCCAGGATGAGGCGGCCGACGCCGTTACGTCCACTGGCTCCCACCACCGCCAGATCGATTTTCTCCTCGGCTACGAACTCCGGTAACACCAGTTCCGGCCGGCCCTGCAGCAAATGCGCCTGATGGGCGAGACCGGCCAGCAAGGCGGAGTGGTCAACCGCGTCGAGCTGCTCCTGGCCCACCCGCAGCATCCAGCATAGGGTCGGGGAACTGACGTCGGGCGTGGCGTCATAGGGCCGCATCCAGACCACATGCGCGAGATGCAGTCGAGCGTTGTGCTTGCCCGCCAACTCCGCGGCGAAACGAACGGCGGCGTTGGCCGCCGGCGAAAAGTCTGTTGTCACCAGTATCTCTTTGAGCCCGAGCGCGGCCGCCGGGGATGCCATCGCGTTTGACATAACAGCCTCCACAAATGGAGGTGGTGCAACCGGCCCGCCATATCGCGCGATCCGCCTCGTACTGATTCCATGGCGGATACCGCCAGCGCGCGATCCGCCGTGGTACTCCTGGTTCGAGCGATGCGGCCTGGCTTGGAGGCCCCTGCCCCGACTCGGGTGAAATGCCCCATGTCAGCCATTTGTGAGAACCGCGGGCTCGAAGTGGTCTCATAATGCCGCAGCAGGCCGCCTGGGGCGAGCTGGATGCGGCTTTTTCTGGGGAAAAAGCCGCACACGATCCATTCGCGTAGAGTTTGGCACCAATTATGAGACCACTTCTAG
>Ga0134125_10000445_pt1 | contig 55761 bp, 46 predicted proteins | sample KB31751_FD_96464 | JGI IMG/M metagenome (GOLD analysis project Ga0134125, IMG submission 96464) | Terrestrial soil microbial communities with excess Nitrogen fertilizer from Kellogg Biological Station, Michigan, USA - KB3-175-1 | ecosystem: Environmental > Terrestrial > Soil > Unclassified ... | reverse complement strand
TGAAATCGACAAGATCGCAGGGCGCGAAGGCGGCCACGGGCCCGACGTTTCACGCGAAGGCGTGCAGCGCGATATTCTACCCATTGTCGAAGGTACTACGGTGAGCACACGCTATGGCATGGTCCGCACGGACCATATTTTGTTTATTGCCGCGGGCGCGTTCCACGTTTCGAAGCCGAGTGATTTAATTCCCGAGCTTCAAGGGCGCTTTCCCATTCGCGTGGAATTGCAATCATTGACGATGGAAGATTTCATCCGCATTCTCACCGAGCCGAAGTCGTCGCTGGTGAAGCAGTACACGGCGTTGATGGAGACAGAGGGCGTGAAACTGGAGTTCACCAAGGACTCGCTCGATGAGATCGCGCACTTTGCCTTCCGCGTGAATGAAGGCACGGAAAATATCGGCGCCCGCCGCCTGCATACGATCATGGAGCGGGTGCTCGATGAGATCAGCTTCAATGCGCCGGAGAAAAAGGGCGAGCAAATCAAGATCGATGCCGAGTACGTCCGCAAGATGCTCACCGACATCGTGAAAGACCAGGATCTATCCCGGTATATTCTGTAATTCTGGATTAGACCGTGAGCGACGGGGCCCAGCCTGTCCTTTGTTGAATCGCCGCTCCATCGATTCTTTTGTCCTCTCTGGTAACCTATTTCTTCCATGAAGCGATGTTTCCGCAAACTCGCGGCACTCGTGCCGGCCGTGATGTTTTTTGCCAGTTGCGGCAATCCTCGGCCGCCTGAGCCGCCGGAGTTGGAGCTGCCCAAAACTGTGAGGGACTTGCGCGCAGTGCGTAAAGGGGATCAAGTTACTCTTTCGTGGACGATGCCAGCCAAAACCGTGGAGGCGCAGACCATCCGCTACATTGGGCCCACGCGAATTTGCCGTGCTCTGGCCACCATGCAAGAATGCGGAACTTCAGTTGGGGAAGCTCCGGCTCCTGACTTGACTGGCCTGCTCGCGGCGAGCCGAAAGGGCGCGGCGCAATCCGCTCAGTATGTGGACTTGCTTCCTGCCGCGCAACTTTCGCCGACCGAGAATTTTACTTACGCCGTTGAGGTGCTGAATGACGACCAGCGCAGCGCCGGACTTTCGAATCAAGTCTCGGTGTCTGCCGCGCCAACGCTGCCCGCGCCTTCAGGATTTCAGGCGCATCCTTCGGCGGATGGAATCGTGCTTTCGTGGCATAAAACCGCAATCGCCGCTGAAGAGCCTGGTCTGCAGCACTTTTACCGCATCTATCGCCGTCCGGCGAACGGCAAGGACGCCGTGGTCGCGAACCTCCCCATGGAAACCGCGGAATTTGTGGACCGCAGTTTTGAATGGGACAAGACGTACGAATATCGAATCAATGTTGTGACGGTAGTGAACGGGCAGGCGGCGGAGCATTGCGCGGAAGAAAATGGGACCGCGAGGAATTGCGCTGCGCCAGTCTCGGTCGAAGGTGACGACACTCCCGAGACGGAAGTTGTCGCGCACGATGTATTTCCGCCTGCCGCCCCATCGGGGTTGCAGGCAGTATTTTCGGAAAATGGACCGCAGAAATTTATTGACCTGGTCTGGTCTCCGAATTCGGAACCAGACCTTGCGGGTTACAACGTGTTTCGCCATGAAGAAGGAGCGGAAGCTGTGCAGATCAATTCGCAGTTGGTGAAAACCCCAGCCTATCGCGATCTGAATGTGCAGTCTGAAAAGAAATATTTTTATTCGGTGTCCGCAGTGGATGGCCACGGCAATCAGAGCGGGCGTTCGCAGGAAGCGTCGGAGTCCACACCCTAGAGCGCCCTGCGGCGAGGAACCTTACGACAGATTGCACTTCGTTTGCTGCCTGCGGGAGTGTCCCGCCGTTGGCAGCGCAGGAACGAACCGGCCGTCGCAAGTCCCTCCGTCTTCCCTGGGCTTAACGTCGGGATGACATGACTGCGCAGAGTTAATTGAAGCGATGCTCCCATCGTTGACCTGCCCGGTGAATGGGAGAATAATAATCAGGCTTGGTGTCCGCAATTCCGCGTGGAAGATTTCGCGTTAAATCATTCGAGGAAGTGCCATGAACAAAACCAACTTCAACCGCAGGGTGGGAGAGACTGCCGAACGCGTGGAGCAGGAAGCGGCGGACTTCATCAAGTACCTGAACGACGAGGTAGTCCCGGCGGTGCGCCAACATTCCACCAAGGCCCTGCGCATTGCCTCCGAAAAGTTGAACCATTTGGCCGACTACATGGACAAGAACCAGACCCCCGGCAAGTGAAGTTCCCGTCTTTACTCGCGCTAGTGCTTGTTCTGTTCCTGGCCGCGTGCGGCGGTCGCAAGCAGGCGAAGCTGAACGTTCCACCACCACCGCCGATTTCTCCGCCAACAGAATTGCCTCCGGCAAGCTCCACGGAGCCTGCCACACAGCCGAATGCAAAGGCTCCGAAAGCGGAGGAGCCGCAAGGGCGATCTGCGGAATCGGAAACCTCCGCCGACAAAGAACGGGCCGACGATGAACGCGCCGAGGAAGATGAGCAAAAGCTGGCGCATGCCGTGCCCGAAGATGCGGTGCCATTGGAAGTGCAGACTGGAATTGCCAGCTGGTACGGGCCTCCGTATCACAACCGTCGCGGCTCAAATGGCGAAATCTACAATATGAACGACATGACGGCGGCGCATCTCACGCTGCCGCTGGGAACCATTGTCCGTGTTACCAATTTGAAAACTGGCAGCACGGCGCTGGTGCGCATCACCGACCGCGGGCCGTTCGTTAAAGGGCGGCTGATTGATTTGTCACTGGCTGCGGCGAAAAGGCTGGACGTATGGCGAGCCGGATTGGCCGAAGTGAAACTCGAAGTTCTAAAATCTCCGGCTTCGCTGGATGCTGGCGGGCGATGGGCGGTGCAGATTGGTGCCTTTGAAAAAGAGAAGCCTGCCCGCGATCTCGCCGGCCACCTGGAGCGCCGCTACCACAGCGCTAAAGTACTCTGTTTTGGCAGCCCGATGGGCGACTGGTGGGTGCGCGTCCGGGTGCTCGACGACAACCGCGCCCGCGCCAAAGAACTCGCGCAGGCGACGAAGACCTCCGAAGGAGCGATATTCCTGGTCAGGCTGGATTAGCCGGCCGATTGCAGGTTCTTCATGCGGCTCTGAAGTGCCGCTCTTCCGCAGCACCAACGTAATTTGACGGTGGAATTGGCCGGCCCTGACCATCGAACTTGGAGGCCCTTCACCCATGAAAGCTCACATTTTATTTTGCCTCGCATTTTTCGTACTGGCTTCCACCGTTTCTCTCGCGCAGGACGTGCCGCCGCCTGGCTATGTTGTCCATCCGAACCTGGAAATACACATCAGCGATCTTCCAACTCAAACCGCTTCGGCGGATGCGACGGCCGTGCTCGAAACTCTCTTTCATGATCCCAAATTGTGTTGTGGAGAAGCTTCCATTCTTCAAGATGTGGCACGGGCGGCCAATCCTCTCTCTCTGGAAGATATCAGCGGCAGAATCACGGGGAAGCACCTGTTGACCGATGGCAACTCCATCACGGTCGCCACGAATTATCTGGCGCCAAGCGCAATTAATCCCGACCCGATCATTGAGACACTCGTGCATAACCAACCGGCGCTGTTTGAATGGAATTCGCACCTGTATGTTTTGTATGGGGCTATTTACGATGAAAAGCATTTCGACACCGGTGGCCGCGAATTTGTGATCCATAAACTGCTTTTGCTTGATACCCGCTTTACAGACCGTCGCAGAGAGGCGTTCTTTGACCGGGATCAGGATGATTGGAAAGATGTGCAGGGGCTCTTGATCGTCGGCACGACGATGCAGTAAACACCACCAATAAACGCCGAGCCATCGATCGTCAAATTTCCGCACCCGTTTATAGGGCTACTTGTCTCTTGTTCCAGAGAGATGAGAAACTTCCTTTATGGATTGCCTCTTCTGCAAGATCACTCGCGGCGAAATTCCCTCTAAAAAAGTCTACGAAGACGAATACACCTATGCTTTTGAGGACATTGATCCCAAAGCGCCCACGCATGTATTGATCGTTCCCAAAAAGCACATTGTGGGTTTAAAGGAAGCTTCCCTTGAGGATGCGGAAATTATCGGGCACTGCCATCTTGCGGCAGCGCGTATTGGGAAGCTGAGGGGAATCGAAAATGGCTATCGCACGGTCCTGAACGTCGGGCCTGATTCAGGCCAGTCGGTGTTTCACATGCACGTGCATTTGCTGGGCGGACGCAAACTCGCCTGGCCGCCTGGATAGACCCAAGGAAAATGCTCTCCAGAATTGGCCGTAAAAAATAGCTAGTTGGTAAGTCCCTCTTCCGGCGCGCCATGCCGACGCAGCAACTGTGGAAGATTCTGTGAGAAGGCCGAACGCGGCAATACCATGTCGCATCCCACCTCGTGCGCCTTCTGCTTCAGGTCGCCCTGCACGTGCGATAGAAAACCAATGATGGAAGTCTTCTTGAGCTTAGATTTGAGTTTAGGAATCAATGTCAGCGGCTTGATGTTGGCGTTATTCAAATCGAAAATAATGAGAGAAGGTTTCTCCTCGCCATTTTCCTTGATGTGATCGGACAACTCTTTTTCTGACTTGCAGAACTCAACCTTCACGTTCAACTTGCGCGCGGTTTCCTGAATCTTGGCCAGGAAGAATAGATCGTCCACAAAGCCAAATATGCGCGAGTTGGCGTCCTCGGCCTGCTGCGGCAAAGGATCAGGTTCCGGTTGAGGATAAGACGTGGCAAAGCCCGGCCGTTGCCGGCCTCCGCGCGATCCATTCTTGCCGCCATTCAGCGCAGCGCGATAGCTGTGGTCCATGGGAGCTGAATAAATGCCGCTTTGTTGATGGCGGTCACGGCCTGGGCCACCGCCTGGTCCGCCGCGATGTGGACGGCGTCCGCGACGCCGCCTGTTTCTCCCTCCGCCTCCGGAGGGTCCGGGTCCAACATTCATAGATTTTCTCTTTGCAATTTTGTGGTTAACGGCCCGATCTGATTCGGGAAATTTCCTTTACTAACGCACCCTGGGTAGCGCCTCGCCTTCCGCATATATGCTGCTATGCGGAAAATTCCAATTCGGCTGGAACTCATTCTTTAAATGAATAATCTTTGTCCGTATTGGCGTCCGGAGTTGTTGAACGCGGAGGGCCAGCTAGAGAGCGTGGCCGCTAGGAACACCTATGATGTTACCGCTCGCGGGCAATCTTCTGCAAGTCGAAAGTAACCTTAGTTTTGCACAAAAGCGGGCGCGCCATGCTAGGCCCGGCAGCGTGGGATCAGATTGGCAGGGCACGCTATCCGTGCCATAATGGCGCGGTTCTGTGAGAGTGAAGTGATGCCGCTCCTTTTTGATAGCTTTCTGCGCTCCTGCAATGTCTGCGTCTCATACCTCTCCATACTTTTACTTTTCGTGATATCCATTGGAGTCCAGGCGCAAGACCTATCCTCCAAATCAGAAACTTCGACGACAAACGCAACTAAGCCGGCTCGGGCCCGGCCCGCCAAACTAAAGCTGACGCCGGAACAGGAAAAAGCCCTGCACCTGCTCGATGACGCGCAGGCGAGCGCTCCTGGGCTGCAGCCGGGCATGCAGGCCTTTGTACTTTTTCAGGTTGCGAACACTTATGAGAAATTCAATAAACCGAAGTCCCGCGATTTGCTGCAACAGGCATTCCTGGCGTCGCTTTCCATGGATGACGATCCGGATCATTGCACGGTAGGTCCTGCTTGTGTGAAAAGCTGGATGCAAAAGCAAATTCTTGGCGCCATCCTGAAAGACCAGCCGGGAGATGCCGAAAAGCTTATGGTGCGCGCGGAAACGCCCGTGCGCAACGCCATCACGGGAGAACTGGTTCAGAAATACGTCGAAGCAAAAAACTTCAGCCACGCGGAAGATTTGCTCACGCAAATTGCCGACCAGCCAGGCTATCCTTACGCGGTCGCGACCACCTTAATTTTAGGTTTTCCGAAAGACCAATCTGCCGAATGCCAGCGAGTTTTCAGCCAGGCATTTGCCAATTTCAATCAGTACGGGACAACGGGCATCATCGGGACACAGGATTTTGGCTCCTTAATTCTCCAAACATTTAAACGGTTGCCTCCCCCTCTTGTCCTCGAAGCCATAGACAAAATGCTCGATGAAGCGAAATCCAACGAGGGGATGAAAAACCTGCACATGACGCTTGGTTCGAAATCGAACGATGCTTCATTGAACTCGTTGTATGAAGTGCGCCTGTTTCAATTGCTTCCTGTACTCGAGCAACTCGACTCGTCGAAAGCAGAGAGTCTTTTGCGCGACAACGTCCAGGTAAAGAATGATCTCAAAACCATCCCCGACGGCATGGGAGCTTTCGAGCCCGGCTATAACGGAGGGAAAGGCGAGTCTCCCAGTGGCATAGGCATTTCCTTCGGCGGAGATTCGAACAACAGTCAATTCCAGGCGCGCATGGAAGCGCAGGCGCAAATGGCGCGCCGTCAGGATGCAATCGAGAATGAAGCCTCCGAAAATCCGCAGCAGGCCATTGCGGAGGCGATGGCGTTACCAATTTCTGGATTGGGTCCGTTCGATTCCCCGCGAGGAAGAACATTGGCAGCAATCGCGGCAAATCAGGTCAAGAAAAATCCGACTGCGGCAAAAGCGGCGCTGGATGAACTCATGAAGTTAGCCGATCAACTTACGTACGATCAAGTGCAGCCCCTGATCCACGTTCCCAAGCTTTACCTCGACCTCGGCGACCCTGAAGATGCCAAGAGCGCGATCAAGATGTTGTCCAAAAAAGCGGAGGCTGCTTACGCGAAAGACAATGATGCGGATGATCCGAATCAGGCATTCAAAGGGGCTTGGCCTTCCACGAACCTCTGGCAGGAGTGCGTGAAAACCGCAGGAAAGATTTCTCCGCAACTGGTGCAAGACATACTTGCCGATATTCCAGATGCGGACATTGTTGGGTTTGAAAAAGTCGTTTATGCCAAGACACTGTTGGGAATCGATATTGGATATTCAGTGTCCGTTCAGCACAAAAACGGGTCGAACTTTTCCCAGGATTTTGGTAAATAGCTCTACTGGCCGTTCATCTCCCGCGCCCATTGCATGGCATTCCAGTAGGCCTGCGCGACTTCCGCTTCGTTCAGGTGAAGTTGCTTTTCCAACTCTGCCGCCTGCTGCCATTCTCCGGATTCCTTCGCCAGCATTAGTTGGTAAAGTGGGCGCAACTGGCTTGCTCCGCCCGAAAGCACAGCTTTGGTTTCGAGGTCCAGAGGAATTCTTTCCAGGATCTTGGCCATGGGAAGTTCCAGCAGCGCGTCCATCACCGAAAGCAGTCCCATCAAAAATAAATCCGACTCGCCATGGGGAACATGCGGTGCGAGCAATTCACAAAAGCGCGCCCGCACCAGCGCCGAGACGACCAGTTCGCTGGATTTGTCCTTGCCTGCGCCGATCATGGCGATCAAGCGCACCCAGCGCCGCACTTCACGCTCTCCCAGCAACGACAGAGCGTGGCGCACCGAATGAATCTCCGTGGAAAAAGAAAACGCCGCCGAATTCATGTAACGCAGCAGCCGGTAGCAAAGCGAGGCTTCGCTCTTGATGACATCCTCAATTTCTTTGTGGTCAAGCTCCGGCTTGGCCACCGCCTGCAACATGCGCAGGTAAGTCATCTGGTTGACTGGGATTTCCTTGGTCGAAACCACTTCCGGCTTTCGGAAGAAATATCCCTGAAAATAAAGGAAGCCTGCATTCCGCGTCTCCAGAAATTCCTGCCGCGTTTCCACTTTCTCCGCCAGCATGCGGCAGCGCCACGGACCATATTGCTTCACCATCGCGGCGCGTTGCTCGGGGGTGGTGCGGCGCACGTCCACCTTAATAATGTCCGCAAAGTCGGTTAGTTTGGCGCGCGGGTCTTCGTAGGCAAAATCGTCCAGCGCGATCATGTATCCGCTTTCCTTCAACCGCTGGCAGGCCGCCAGCACCTGGTCGTCCGCCTCGACCGATTCCAGAATTTCCGCCACCGTCTGGCTGGAGGGCAAAAGCATCAGATAGTCCTTCACCAACACTTCGCGCGTGCAATTCACGAATGCGCGGCGTCCATCGCAGAGCACGTCAAGGCCCAGCAGCAGCGAACTATCCAGCGTGCTGCGTGCCGCCGCTTCCATGTCGGTCGCGCGAAAATAGTTTTCCACGCCGTCACGAAACAGCAATTCGTAGCCGAATACCTGCTCTTCGCGCGTCAAAATCGGCTGCCGGGCCACAAATCGAGAGCCCGGCCCCGGGGCCGGTGCATTGTCAACGGAAAGCTGAGGAGAGCTGCCCATGCCGCATTTCATCGGCAGGTTTGTGCGAAACCTTACTCTGGAAATGGAGCGAAAAGATGTGTGATTTCTAATCTGCGGGAAATGGATAACGATTTCTGTGGGGCAGCAACACTTTTTTATTCCCTAGCGACGAGAAATGAATGATGGCTTCTGGTGGATCACGATTCAGGTCCACGGTGCTAACTCACGCCATTTATCAGGAAATCCCATGCTTTTGATATTGACCGCTGGATGTAAGTCGAAAAGATCAAACAATCTGTTTTTCCATTTGCACTGTGGGGCAATGATTCTTAGAAGTTGTTGGCTCATTACGGCTACCGCATAGATACGATCCGAACTCGGGATTGTGTATGTCCAACCGTGAGGGATAGTTGGCTTTACTCCAAGCTGTCTGTTCCATATACGATTGTGGTGAGCACAAAAATTCCTAATCGTTGCGAATACATGTAACCAGCTTTGAAATGGATTTTCCGCTAGTTGATATTCGGACGCTATCTTTGTTTTTGTTGCGCTTTTTAGGCCTCTGAACATCATTGACAAGGTTCCGAAAGACATTAACTCAGTCGCTATCCAAACGGGAAGATGTTTTTCGGTTGTGTATTTGTTTCGATAGGCGTTTACGAAGAGTTCCTTTGCCTTTTGCTCTTCTTTAGCCAGATTCTGCATCAGTTCTACAAAAGGTGCCGGCTGACCAATCCGTGTAGGAGCTAAAAACCATTGCGAATATGTGTTTTGATCTGTGTGGGCAAAACATCCATAAGAGTGCGATAGCTCATAAGTGATAGATGTACGAAAAGCGATTTCAATCCTTTCGATTGCCTGGATGAATAGCAAACGCAACCTAGCATCGAATTTATATAGATCAATGATTTCCGTTAAATTGGATCCGGTGCGAAAATTCTCCGTACCGTCGCCTACTTTGAACGGTATAAAGTAGGCACTTAACCGGTAGTAATTTACGCGGCTCAACCATCTAAGCGCGCGCTCCCGATCGCCTATAGTTAAGTGGCGGCTCTCCAAAAGCTCTATTTGTTGGTTAAAAGAAAGAGCGGGTTTCGTAAATTTCATACAATAAAAAACCCGCCATCTATGCGCATCACCCCTGCCAAGGCAGGAGGAGAGGCGTGGCGGGTCTATCGTCTACTATGATGAAGGATTATTGACCGATATACAACAAAAAAAGAAAGTCAATATATTTTTAACGATTACGTAAGTATTTGAAAGAAAAGGTACTACATTTTGTACTGTAAAAATATTGCACTGTTTTTCCACAGAGAACCATGTTTTTCAACAGATATTTGATGGCATTAGACATGCCTCGTTCTGGGTTTACTCATTGATTAACTTTCCTCATTTCGATCTAACTAAAACGGAAAGGCGCTTATTCCGCTCAATAGGTAGCAATCTTAAAAATTGACCACAAGAGCTCAATCGAAAATGCTTTGGGAAAGCCTTTTAATTAGGTTCAGACTGAATTTTTTGGGTGCGATACCATCGGACATCACTGCGGCTTGATATCGAGCGCTATTGTCATCGTCCGCGAAAACTTTCCGGTCGAGGCCGTTACCGTAACAACATTGCTGTTGGAAAAACCCGGCCACGCCATGGCAAGCTGCAACGCATCCACAGACCCGAGCCCTGTTACCTGATCGTAACCGGCGCCTGCGTTAAATCCCAATGTGCCGCTGCCCGGACTGGGAGGAGAAGGCGGCGTTGGCGGGACATTGCGGCTGGAGCTGCTGCCGCCTCCACAACCAATTCCCGTGGTAATAAATGCCGCCAGGCAGATCATCAAGATCGCCCCGCGCCGCCGCGTAGGGTCCCCGAGAAGCATGACGGACACCAACCCCAGGCCAGCGGCACCGCCCAGCCAGCACAGCGGGTCGTGCCCATTCGTCGGAGCTTCTTCCGAGGCGTTCGCAGAGGCAAGTGAAACGTTCAGTCGCGCGGTCGCGTTAGGGTTTGCCTTATCGAGAATGACGTTTGCGGGAAGAATCTGGCAGCGAACCTGTGGATTGCGCGACGCGCACGACAAATTCACCGCACCGCTAAAGCCGCTTCCGCCACCTACGATGAGAGTGCTGCTGCCCGTTTGGCCTGCGGCCAGAGCCAGCGTTACGGGATTGGAAACGATCGCGGCCGAAGAATTGGCGACGCAGTCCGGCGTTCCCACCGTGCAGGGAACATTGTTATTTCCCGTCGTGATGTCATGGAACGCCGCTGGCGTGCTCGCCGCTAAAGTGTAAAGTGTCGGATTGATGTTCCCCAGGCCGCCGGACTTTGTCGCCTCATTGAGAAGCGTCACGATTCCTGCAAAGGTCGGCGCTCCCACAGACGTCCCTCCTACCAGGCTCAAATTGCCCGCACTGTCCCGGAATCCATTGGTGCAATTCCCCTGTGAGCACAGCAGGTATCCATCGTGGTCGGCGGAGGCGTTCAGGGCGATGTCGGGCACGTCGCGCTTTCCATCTTTAGGCACCCCCGCGCCGGTCTGCCAGCTGGGCTTGCTGAAAACCGAACTCGCTCCGCCGCCGCTGGCTGAAAAAGTCCCTCCGTGGGCGATGTCAAATGTCGTATCGTTCCAGCTGGTTTCGGGAATGTAGCTGATCGCGGAGCCGTTGTTGGCGTCGTTCGTTGTTTTCCAATAGGTCGCAGGAGAATTTACGTCCGCGCTGAACTCTGTTCCCCCAATGCCGGTTACCTCCGGAATGCTGGCGGGAGCGTCTACCACCAAGCCTTGCGTAGCAGAAGTGGAGGGATTGGTGGGCGTGCCTCCATCGCAGTCCGCCGCGCCATCGTCGCCGGACGCGGCCACGACCGTCTGGCCCTGCGCGTTCGCCTGCTGCACCCACGACTGCATAACATTGAGAGTCGCCGGTCCCAGTCCAGTTTCGCAAAATCCGTAACTGGTGCTGATGACCGGCGCTACGTTATTGTCAATCGCGTATTGCAAGGAATCAAAAACGCTTTGCGAAGTCGTATTACAAGTTTTGCCTTTGTCCACGCCGACGTACACAAACACCAGAGATGCATTCTTGGCCACTGCCCCCGACCACTCGACATCCAGGTTCGCTTCGTCAATGTCGCCCGAACAGCTTGTGGATGTTCCGCTGCCCGGCACGAGCAACAGCTGCGGGTCGTTCTTGGCCAATCCGGATGCAGAACGGAATGCGTCCGTATCGCTGGTGTTGATCGCGGTTTGCCCCACGACGGCAAGTTTCTGCCCCGTGCCGTCAAAGCCTGCGTCGTAAAGCCCTTTGACGTTATAGATGGTGGCGAAGTCTGCAGCCGCCAGGAAATGGCTTCCCGTCTGGTTGGAAGTGAAGTTGGGACTGGGGCGAATGCTGCGAATCCGGCTCAAGTGCGCTTTGGGACGAAAATTATCCAGTCCGCGAATTCCCAGAACCACCGTGGCCAGCGCAGCCGGCACCCCCGGCGCAGAGGCATTTGCGTAACGGATTTGCCCATTCACAAGGTAATTGTGCAGCTCAGTATGGAATGCATGCTCCGCTTGCGCGGCCGTCGCGGTGAAAAAGATTGAGTTGCCGCCGCGCGCAAGCCGCGTGACCGTGAGGCCTTCTGATTGCAACCAGGCGCTGACTTTTGCCAGATCGCCGCGGCCCAGCCCGAAGCGCTCGGCATACTGCTCCGGCGTTAGCCACTGGTGATATTGCGGTGTCCCGGGTTCCTGCTGCGCTGCAAGTAATGCGTTCAAGTCCGCCTGTTGCGCCGCAGAAAGTCGAAATACGATTGAACCGTTGATCTGCAAATTGGCGGGCGTTCTTCCCCGGTCAAATTCCTGGCGGGCCAGCGGATGCACGTTTCGCTGAAGAACCGTCCATTGGTCCACATTTAACGTTTGCGTTACGCGGTTTTGAGGGCTCGCAGTCTGCGCGTTGACCGCTCCCACGACCAGCCCCAAAACGATTGTCAATCTTTGTAAAGCCTTGAGTGTACTGGTCATAGATGTCTGGCTCCGGCGGCTACGTTTCCTGAATGGATTCAGAGTAGCCGCTTGGGGATGTCCAGGGCAGATAACACAAGGGCATTACATCACGAAATGGATGATTGGGGAGGCTAAGAAGCGGTTAGGCACCATGGGATCAGCGGGTTAGCGCATGAGTTACGAATGGCGCAATCAGATGTTCATTCGCGCTGGAATGAAAAGTTCGCGCGAAGTTTTACGATAAATTGACACGCCTGGCTGGTGCGGAGCGGACGTGGTCCAAACTTGGCGGCGAATTATGATTTTTTCTCCGGGCCAAAAAGGGTGAGCAGATGTCCGTCAGGATCGCGAAAGTTGGCCGCCCACATGGGGCCGCTCACGTGATGCGGAGGATAGGTAAACTCGACGCCGCGCTCCTGCAACGCTGCATGGTGGCCTGTCACGTCATCCACGGAAAAAATGACTTCCGTTGCGCCAGCGATGTTTGGGGACGCCTTGGCGGCAGCCTCGCTGAGGATCAGCGAGACCGCGCCGGTCTCGAGAAAGGCGAAACCGGGCACCTGCTGCCGCACCTTAACGCCGATCTTCTGATAGAAGGGCAGCGATTTTTGCAGGTCGCGCACGCCCAGCATTACCATGCTAAGGGCGGGAAGGGCATAATGTTTGGCATTCATGCGACGTCTCCTGATTACCAAGTTATGATTTTACGCATCTTACTCTTCCGATTGAGAGAGAAACGCTTATGCAAATGATTCTTCACTGGATTTTAAGCGCCGTGGCCCTGCTGATCGTCTCCCGCGTGGTGCCCGGGTTTATTGTGCATGGAATTTTGGCCGCGCTGGTTGCTGCAATTGTGATTGGATTCATCAACGCCACCCTGGGCGCGCTGATCAAGATCATCACGCTTCCTCTCACCATACTGACGCTGGGCATCTTCTGGTTGATCATCAACGCCGCTATGATCAAGCTCGCTTCCATGTTTGTGCCAGGGTTTCACATTACCGGCCTGGCAGCGGCGTTCTGGGGCGCGATTGTGCTGAGCATTGTGAACATGTTCCTGAAGTGGCTGGTGCTGCCGAAGCGGGCCTGAAAAAGACGGCATGAACGATCAAAGACTGCGTAGCTTGGTTACAACCTCGCCTACATCGTTTTCCTGAAACAAGCGGATGGCGGCGATTCCCGCAGCTCCGGCGCGGGCGCAATCCGGCGCATTTTCCAATGTGATGCCGCCCAGCGCGATCACCGGAATATCTTCCCGGCAGGCCTGCTCCAGGGCTTTTAGACCGGCGGGCGCATGCGGCGAACTTTGTTTGCCTGGAGTTTGCTTCCCGAAAACAGGGGAGAACAACGCAAAATCTGCCCTTTCTTGTGCGGCGACGGCGACCTCTTCCTGGCTATGGCAAGCGATGCTCAGAATCGGCGGGCGGGAGTGCGCGGCGCGAGTGAGCCCGGCGCGGGAATAAATTTTCCGGACATTTCGCGGAGAAATATCGTGAGAGGTGAGGTGGACGCCGTCAGCCGAGGTTGCCAGCGCCACGTCGGTGCGCGAGTTGATGAGAAATTTCGTGCGCGGTCCGGTCGTTGCGCCCTGAGACGAGGTTTTAATGACGGCGGCGGCTTCCCGGGCCAGCGATTCCAGTTCCTTGCCTGACAGGTCCTTTTCGCGCAGCTGAATGAAATCCACACCCTGGTTCGCTGCTTCGGCAATTTTCTGAAGCAGCCGGCGTTGGCATTGCGCCTCGTCATTGCCGAGCGAAACGCGGTCGGTGATGTAGTAAAGAAGCAAGTTCGCGACAGTTACGGATTTGTCTTCGCGATTTCGGGGACAATTTCCCCTTTTCGTTTCGGCGGCTGTTCCGTTAGATGATATTCGGTGAGGCCGTCGCGAAGGAATTCAAAGCCCTCTTCCGGCGAATTGACGAACCGAAACAGGTCCACGTCGCCAGGCGCAATGACACCAGCATCGGCCATGGCCTTGAAGTTGAGAATGCTGTTCCAGTATTCGCCGCCGTAGATGGCCACCAGAATTTTCTTGGCCAATTTTTGCGTTTGCGCCAGCGTCAGGATCTCAAAAAGCTCGTCGAGCGTGCCGAACCCGCCGGGGAAGATCACCAGCCCCTTGGCCAGATAGGCGAACCAGAACTTGCGCATGAAGAAGTAATGGAACTCAAAATTCAGCGAGGGCGTGATGTAGGGGTTGGCGTACTGCTCGAAAGGCAGGTTGATGTTAAGGCCGACGCTTTTGCCTCCGGCTTCGTGTGCGCCGCGGTTGGCGGCCTCCATAATGCCCGGCCCTCCCCCGGTGGTGACGACGAAGCGGCGACGGCGGGCGGGAATTTGTGAAGACCATTGTGTCAGCAAATAGGCCATGCGACGCGCGTCTTCGTAATAGCGGGCCGTGTCCACACCGGCCAGGGCGCGCTTGAGTTCGGCTTCCTGCTCGGCATTCTGTTTGTCACCCGCGCCCTTGCCTTCGACCGTGGAAAGATTTCTCTGCGCCGCCTCGCGGTCGTGAAATCGGGCCGAGCCGAAGAAAACGACCGTGTCCTGGATCTGCTCGCGGCGAAATCGGGCCAGCGGTTCGCTGTACTCAGCAAGAATTCGGAGGATGCGGCCGTCCGGGCTGTTCAGGAATTTTTCGTTCTGGTAAGCAAGCGGCGATTTAAATTTCGATTCGTCCATGATTATCGCTATCTATTATTTTCGTGCCCTGATTTTAGTCGGTGGCATCGCTCACTGAGAAGCTACCAGAATTTCATGAGGAAGCCGCATTTTTCAGACAGGCCGGTCCTCGCGATAGTGGATGGCGGCGCTGAACCCGATCCAAACATCGAGCACTCCCAGCCCGCTGCACAGGCCGCGGGCAAAGCCGCCGGAGATCCAAGAGCGCAGCGCTGGATGGCCAAGCAGGAAATAATTGTCCGTCCACTGCGGCCACCAGGGAACGATAAACATGAGCACTCCCATGGCGGCGCAAAGAAAAACAAAGAGCAGGACATTGACGCGATGCAGCCAGAGTTCGACGCCGGTGTAGGGAATAACAGATGGTTGCGCGGCTGTGTTTTCGCGCGAAGCAGGCCTTGGCGTCAGGGTGCCGATGTTCGGCTGGTTTTCCGGGGACAAAGCACCGCCGTCGGTGGTCACGCGCGGCTCCCGGAGGTACGAGGTGCCGGGATTGGATTTTGAAATAGTCGCTCCAGAGACTTTGGGTTTTCCAGCGTGCCCAGGAGCATGGAGTTACAGCGCATGCAGGTATTTTACGACTTCAAGGCCTTGATGCGCTCGGACACATCACGATAGTCAATGTTTTTTCCGTACACTTCCATGAAATGGGTGAGCGCGGCGGGTTTGTTCTGGGCGGTTTCGTGCGCCGACGCCAGCTCATAGTGCAACGCGACTCGGGTTTCCTGGTCAAGGTTGGGAATCTTCAAAGCCTGTTCGTACCAGCGGATGGCGGCTTCGGGAACTCCCTTATCAAGGAAGCACTGAGCCAGCCAGGTATAAGTCTGCATAATCTGGTTGAAGGGATGGCCATGGTCCACGGCGGCGCAAACCTTCTGCAACTCTCCAATGGCTTCGTCGAGCAAGCCCATTTCGCGGAAGGCGACGCCGAGGTTGTAATGCGTTTCCGGATCCTCGTCGGGGCTCGCGCTGTCTTGCTCGAGTTCCTGTTTGAGTTCGCCGAACATGTCCGCCAAATCCACCCCAGCCTGAGATGCGACAGGCGCAACCGGGGGCTGGATGGGAGCGGGTGCCCGCTGTATCACGGGTTCGTGGGATGCCGTGGCAGCGGCGGCAAAAGCAACCGGAGCAGGCGTTGCGGCGGCGACATGTGTTGGGGCTTCCGGCTTAGGCGCGACGGGAGCGCTGGTGGGCCAGGGTTGCGCTGAGGCCGCGGGCGCGGGAACTTCCGCAGCGACCGCTGCCGGGGGAAGGAAATCATCTCCCAGCGAGCGTTCCAGATCGGCGACGAAGTCTCCCAAAGCGTTGACGGGCTCTAATTCTTTTTTCTTCGCGGGTGCCTGCGGTATTGGAGCGGGCGCTGCGGCCACTGGAGCCTTGGCTGCCGGGGCCGGCACTTTTGGCGCTGGCTCGGGGGTTCGTTGCGGCTCCGCTTTCGCGTGAGCAAAGAGTCCTTCCAATGATGCGGCAGGCACTGGCTGCACGGTCAGTGGCGGCGGCTCAGGCGCTTTTTGCGCGAAAGCGTCGGGCGCAATCGAAGATTCCAGTTCAGTAACAAACTCGTGTAGGCCGCCAATGTGGGCGGCGGCATCAGACTGAGCGACAGCCGGTTCCGGCTGCGAGACTTCGGCGGCAACGGAGATTTCAGGAACCGGTTCCGGCTCAGGCTCAGAAACCACCACTGTGGAGATTTCTTCCACGGGCTCCGGCTTGGGCCGGGGTTTCGACTTGGCGGCTGCCAACTCGCCATTCAACGTAGCCAAAATTGTGCGGTCAGCGTGCAATTGTTCGAGTTTGTTTAACGATGCAGTAGCTTCTTCCACCATTTCATTGGCGAGATAGAAGCGGACTTCCTCGACGACTTGCGCAATCGCTTCGCTGTCCACCGCGAGAGCTGGTGCAGCAACTTCGTGGGCCGGGGCGGCTGGAGCCGGGGCTACGGCTTCCTCTTGTGCAACTTCGTGAGTGTCTTTGGCGGCAACTTCGTCTGCAACTTCCCACTCGGAAGAAAGGTCAATTTCACTTTCGCTCGGCGCGGGCGCGGACTCCACCTGGAAATCAGCAACTGCGGGAACAGGTTCTTCCGGAAGACTGAACGACAATCCCGCAGCAGGAGCATGTGTTGCAGGCTGGCCAAATCCAACCGACGCCGCCGATGCGGCAGCGGCAACCTGATGCGTAGCTTCTTCGACGATTGGCGAAATCGCAGCCTCGGCGCTTTGTGGAGCGGAGGCTTCACCGGCGGCGGCAGCACGCTGTTCATACTTGCCGGCCAAGTCGCCGTAGCGGGAGGCTTCATCGGGGTGCCCGGCGTCGTGATAAAGACTTTCTAAAATGCGGCAGCAGACCGCGCCTTCGGCGAAGCGGCTGGCCCGCGTATGCAGGGCGGCGAGCCTTTGGTTCAAGCGCAGATCGCGGGGCGCCTGGGGCAAAACAGAAAGCAACGGCCCCATGGCTTTTTCCGGCATGTTGTAGGAAACGAAAAGTTCCGCATCGGTTAGTGCAGCGCGGACCGCCAGCGCCACTTCATCGCGATATCGCTGATCAATGAAGGGAGCAGTGGCTTCGAGTTCGTCCACCAGCACGGCGCCTTCTTCCGCGGTAATAAGCTGGGAAGCAGCGGCTCCGGCTTTACTGCTGACCTGCTGAAGGTTCTGCAGATGAAGCTGGTTCTGCGGCTCAAGCTGAATGAGTTTCTGGTAGTACTCGCGGGCCCTTTCAGGCTCCCCGCCTTGTACGTACGCGTGCGCGAGCAATTCATAGACTTCGGCGAGGTGAGTATTTTCACCCGCTTTGTTGAATAGGTGAATCAACTCCTCCAATGCGGAGGTGTTCTCGCGGACGTGTCCGATGATGCCGTGCAGGCTCTCCAGCACTTTGCCGGAATCAGCGGCCAGAAGGCGGTCAGAGTATTCCTCGTATACCTGCAGGGCGGCTTCAAACTGCGCCGCGGAAACCAATGTTTCGGCATAGCTGAGTACGGCATTGGTGTCGCCATGAACTGACAATAATTTTGCGGCAAGATTTCCCGCGTCAGGCAAGCGGCCAATTTGCAGATAAGCCTGCAGCAGAGTACGCAAACCGTCAGGGTTGGAATCCAAATCAGGGACCTTTTCCAGATTGTCAATGGCCCCGTCTAAATCTCCCGCGTCGAATGCCGTGCGTCCGCGCAACAGAAGTGCGTAGCTGTTGACGGGATCCAGTTTGAGCATTTTGTTCAGGATCTCTTCCGTCTGGTCGAGCATCCCTTTGGAGCGAAGGTTCTCCGCCGCCGCCGCGAAAATTTGCCACGCTTCTTTTTTCTTACCGAGACGCGTGTAGACTTCCGCCAGTTTCATGCGCATGGCGGTATTGTCGGGGTCCATTTCCAGGGTCTTCTGGAAGATGCGTACCGCCTGCTCCAGTTCCCCGGCTTTCAAAAATTCTTCCGCCACCTGCAGATATTGCGCCCGGGCGTCGTTGAACAGACCTTGTTGCGTATAAAGCTCGGCCAGGCGCAGCACGCTCTCGAGCGATGACTTGATCTTGGTCAGCTTCTTGTACATCGCGATGGCTTTGACCGTGAATCCCTGGGTGGCGTAGGCGTCGCCGACACTTTTGAAACAATCAACTGCCTTGTCGTTTTCTCCAAGCCGGGCGTAAAGGTCGCCTACGGTGTTGGTGACGGTGAGGTCCTTTGGGTCGGCCTTAATGATTTTTTCGTACTCAGCAATGGCATTTTGCATTTTGCCCTGCTGGACGAACTTCTCCGCGGCGCTGAGGACTTTCTGTTTGTTGAACCCAAAACCAAATGCCATATGAGTGCCGGTCCGTTTTACCCGTGTGCCTGGAATTGCTCCACTTTGGGAGCTTCGCCCACGTGTCAGCCACACTCGGCGATTAAGTACATTGCCGGGGATGGTCTTTCGGACAAGGGTGATTGTACGTCCGCGCGGTCAGATTCGTATGGTTACTAAGGGTTACCAAAAGGGAGTGTACGACTGAGTTACGCTTTGCGGTGCTCAGGCGCGCGCAAGGACAACCAACGCAAAAACCATGAGCGCACACAGAACCGGCTTGGGAAGCCTGCGCATAATGTGCCACGCCATAATGCTCATAAGAACTGATCCTCCGCCTCGGGGTCTGCGAATGAATCCGCCAGATTTCGTTCGTCTATCGCGAATCAGGAGCTAATGCCGGTACATCAGGGAGTTCGCATTTCTGCGACCGCCGCATTTTAGGCAACTGCGGGGCCTCAAGGCAAGGTCTTTTTGCAGCGATCGAGTGACTCGTAAGATGCACAAACTAAGGTATTTACCTAATTAGGCCCCTTCATGCACAAGCCGGCCCGAAGGTCGGTTAAGCGAAATAGCCGCCGCGTTTGAGAATTTGAGTGAATTTGGTAAGCGACTTAGTCCGACCATTTTTTTGGCTTGCGGTCCCAGCGACGCTTTTTCAGCTCCTGCAATAAAGAGGAATCGAGGCCACCCGCGTCGCTTGTGGCGATGTTGTTCTTCACGTGCTCGGGTTTTCGCATTCCAACAATCGTGGTGCTAACGGTGGGATTGGAAAGAATGAAGCGCAATGCCATCTCCGGCAGGGTCATGTTCGCGGGCACAATTTCCTTTAACTTCTCCACGCGCTGCAAGGTAGGAATTAAATTTTCGTCGCAGAAATAGCGTGAGCGCCAGTCTGTGGAGGGGAATTTGGTCTCAGGGGTCATTTTTCCGCCGAGGCTGCCTTCATCGAGCGGAACGCGCGCGATTACGCCGATGTTGAGTTCGCGGCACACGGGAAACAATTCATCTTCCGGCGCCTGGTCAAAAATGTTGTAGATCACTTGTACTGCGTCCACCAGTCCGGTTCGGCAGGCGCGAATGCCATTTGCCGGCTCCCAGCGGTTCAGACTCAACCCGAAATAACGCACCCATTTTTCTTTCTTCAGTTTCTCGACGGTTGCGCGAAATTCAGGGACGTCAGTCCAGGCGTCTTCCCATACATGGAATTGCAATAGATCTATGCAATCGGTGCCCAGCTTCTTACGGATGAAGTCCGCGTACTTGAAAACATGTTCGGCGGGAAAAACGTCGCTGTACTTGTATTGCGGAGACGAAGGCCATTTCAGATTCATGGGAGGAATTTTGGAGGCGGCATACAACCGCTTGCCCTGATTTTTCGCGATGATCTTGCCCAGCAGGGAGTCGCTATTGCCCTCGCCATAGGCCCATGCGGTGTCGAAGAAATTGCAGCCCAAATCCACGGATTGCTGCAACGAGCCGAGCGATTCGGCATCAGAGGAGCCGCTCCATCCGCTCATGCCCCAAAGTCCGTACGCGACATCGCTTACCTCCCAACCTGTACGACCAAGCTTTCTGTATTTCATGAGTGCTCTTTTCGTATTTTTTTGATTGTTGCCGGATGATCTTTTCTTTTTGAGTACTTCTTCAGATTATCAGCTTGCCCGGGAAGCGTCGCGATGGACAGGCGCTGTGGAATGCTGGGATTCAGGGACCAGACTGGGGGCGCTTGCCGGTGTATTTTTTCGCGCTACGACGGGCAAATTGATGTAAACAGTCGTACCGCGCGTATCAGACTCGATCCGCATGGTCCCTCCCCGTTCCGCGACCCGCTCCCGCATCCCCGCCAGGCCGACGCCAATGCCAATGCCAGATTGAAAGCGTTTCATCGCTTCGGGCGACATGCCATGTCCATAGTCGTGAAGCGTCAGTTTGACTCCGTCGGGGGAATGGGCGAAGGTAATGTCCACCTTGCGGGTAGCGGAATGGCGATGAACGTTGGTAAGACCTTCCTGTAGCGCGCGGAACAGAACGAGTTCAGTTTCCGGCGAAAGCCGCTCGGAATCCTCCGGGAGGTCGAGGTTCACCTGAATTCCGCTGCGTTTCCCGAACTCCTCGATATACCAGCGGCAGGCGGAGAGAAAGCCGACTTCATCCAGCATGGGCGGATGCAGCAAATGAGAGACCGTGCGAACTTCGGTGATCGTGCGGTCGGTCCATTGCACGGCTTCGCCAACCAATTCGCGGCCGCTACCATCCTGGCAAGCCGGGAGGGAACCGATGCGCACCAGATTCATTTTGAGCAGCGCGAGATATTGGCCGACGCTGTCGTGCAATTCGCGCGCCAGCTTGCGCCGTTCTTCATCCTGTAATTCCAGCAAGCGGGTGCTAAGCCGCCGGTAGGAGTCGCCAACTGCGCGCAGTATTTTTTCCGCCTCCCGCCGCCGCCTGACTTCTCCATACAAAAAGTAAAAATTCGACGCGAGCAAGGCAAACGCCAGCAAGAAACTAATGATAAGAACAATCACGGTTCCTTCATACATTTGCTTGGAGGTCTGCTGCCGGCTTTGCAGCAGCACCTGCTCACTGTCATACATGCTTTGCAGGGAATCGGTGATCTGCTGGTTGATCCGCAGTCCCTTCACGTCAATGCTGGACTGGTCAGCCAAGGTCTCGTGCCGTAACTGGCTGCCGTCAATCGAGTCCTGCAAAAGATCCATCCGCTCTATCGCCAACGCTTCGACATGCGACAAAAGTTCCTGCTGCTGGGGGTTGTCCACGGTAAGGGAACGCAGGTTCCGGATCGCCGCCATGGCACGGTCACGCGACTTGGGGAAATCCTGTAACGACGGCACGTCTCCCAATTGCAGATACTCGCGCCGGTCCGCAGCGGCATTGGCAATCGAGAGGCGGACGTCTTGAATAGCAGATTGCACCTTAAATGTATGGATCATCCATTCCCGGCTGATTACACCTTCCGTGGCTACACGGTAACCGGCGACGCCGATCGCGACCAGCAACATGAGGATGATGGCGAAGAGCAGGAAAGGGCGTTTCAGAGACAAATCCGGACGAGTTGGGAGGGCCCAATCCATGCCATTACGAGCCGGAATCCAACTGAAGGGAGTAGCTGGACGTGTACCTTTTATAACATAATTTCAGGCGAAATTTAGGCCCGGAGTGGGACGCTTGCACATTAAAAGCCTCCTTGGCCTGGAATCAATTGTGCATTTAAGCTCTTGTGCCTCATAATTTTAGTATCAGCAAATTGTCTTCAACCCGAGCCGCGAGCGCTAGTCGCTCGCGCCTGCAGTCGCCGCCCACGGATGCCCGCCTGGGAAGAGTGGTGCGGGTACTGTTCGACTATTCCACGATAGTGGTCAGCGGAACCAAGCTGGCGCAGGAAATTGGCACGTCGCGCACCGAAGTTTGGCGTCTGGTGCAGCAATTGCGTCGCTTCGGCGTCTCCATTGAAGGGCATCCGGCCACCGGGTACAGGTTGCGCACGGTCCCGGATTTGTTGTTGCCGGAAATTCTGTCGCCTCTTTTGCGAAGCACGATTTTCGCCCATGACGTCCGCCACTACTTCAAAGCGGGATCCACCAATACTCTGGCCATGGAAGCAGCGGCCGCCGGCGCGCCTGAAGGGAGCGTATTTTTGGCCGAGCAGCAGACGGCGGGGCGCGGACGCGGAAACCACACGTGGCACTCCGCACACGGTACAGGAATTTATTGCTCAGTCGTGCTGCGCCCTAAACTTCCTCCTTCGGAGGTATTGGTAATTTCTCTGGCCGCAGCCCTGGCGGTGCAAAGCGCGGTGCAGAATAAAAAACTTCCCATTGACCTGAAATGGCCGAACGATCTGTTGATCGGCGACCGGAAATTCTCCGGCATTCTGACCGAAATGAATTCTGAAGCTACGCGAATCCGGCACATGGTTGTGGGTTTTGGAATCAATGTGAACCAGATTTCTTTTCCGGAAGAGTTGCAGCTCAGTGCGACCTCGTTGAGGCTGGCCACAGGGCACGAATGGTCGCGCGTGGAAGTATGCGCGGCCCTGTTAAAATCGTTCGACCGCGAATATCGCACGCTGCTGGAACAGCCTAACGCGCGGGAGTCAATTCTGATGCGCTTTCAGGAGCGTTCCTCCTACGTGAAAGGACGCCAGATTTTTGTGGACGAAAATGGCGGATTTCATGGAGTTACATATGGGATGGATGATCGAGGATTTTTGCGGGTGCTCACCGCGCATGGAATCCGGCTGGTGCTGAGCGGCTCCATCCGTCCCGTCTAATTTGGACCACTATGCTTCTTGTTCTGGATGTAGGGAATACGAATGCGGTTCTTGGCGTTTTCGCCCGGGCAGAAAGCTTGCGGGCGGGCTCCAGCGCCGCCGACAACTCCGCGCGCTACGACCTGCTCGTCGCGCACTGGCGGGTTTCGACCAATCCCACGTTGACCGTGGATGAGTACGGTGTTTTGTTTCGCAACCTGTTTGCCATGGCTGACTTGGAAGCGAAAGCCATCCAGGGAATCATTATTTCTTCTGTGGTACCTCCAGTGGATTCAACTCTGCGCCAGGTGTGCGAGCGATACTTTCACACCAAGCCTTTGTTCATCGAGCCGGGCGTGAAGACCGGAATGCCAGTGTTATATGACAACCCAGCCGAGGTAGGCGCTGACCGCATTGTGAATTCGGTGGCCGCCTTTGAAAAATATGGCGGGCCGTGCATTGTGGTGGATTTCGGTACCGCTACGACCTTCGATTGTGTTTCTCCTCGGGGCGAGTATCAGGGCGGCGTGATTAGTCCGGGCATTGGAATTTCCGCCGAGGCGTTGTTTGGAAAGACCGCACGCTTGCCGCGCGTGGACATCCGCAAGCCTGCGCGCGTGATCGGCACCAACACGGTGGGTAGCCTGCAATCAGGACTCTATTATGGATACTTGGGATTGGTGGATGGCCTGCTCGGACTGCTCTTGCAGGAAACCGGAGAAGACACGAAGGTGATCGCTACTGGAGGATTGGCTTCCCTCATTGGAACGGAATCGAAATACATCCAGGAGGTGGACGAGTTCCTTACGCTCAATGGCTTGCGAATTGTATGGGAGCGCAATGCTGTGCCGAAGCAAAGCCGCGAGCCGTCGACGGTAAAAGTGGCGCGCGCAAGTTCCGCGGCATCCTCAGCGCCCTCCAAACCATGGCCCGGCAAGGGCCGTTCCAAGTAACTTCCCGTGGAAAACTACTTCAACTATTTCACCGAAATTGAGGAACACTTTCTCAAGCGGCGCGGCGGCGGCCTGCTGCTTTCCACCCTGGATTGGGCCTTGATTGAGACGTGGAAAAATGCGGGCATTCCTTTGGAAGCCGTGTTGCGCGGGATAGACGCGGCCTTTGACCGCTACGACGAGCGCCCCGAAAAAACACGCAAGGTGAACAGCCTGGCCTATTGCTCGCAGGAGGTTTTGACTGCTTCGGAGGACATGAAAGAAGAAATGAAGGAGACTACGCTGGAAGCATCGCCTTCGCCCGTCCAGGATGGCTCGCGCGAACCAGGAGGCATCGCCAATGCAGATATCATTGCTTTTTTGCGGCGGAACGCAGAGCAGCTTGCAACGGCCAAAATGCCGGAAGCGAATGGTGTTTCGGCGGGGCCGCTGGTGGTTGAGGCTACTTCAACTTTGTGGGGGTTGGCCGACGATCTTGAGCATCGCACAAAACCCCGCTTGGAGGAGCTGGAGCGGAAGCTGACGGTGATAGAAGAGAAGCTGTTCGCGGTGCTGCTGGCGGCGACTTCCGACGATCAAGTTGTCGCCGTGCGTGCGCAGGCAGACCGCGAACTAGCTCCCTATCGCAGGAAAATGATTGCCGCGCAAATCGAACAACTGCACAAACAATACATTCACAAAAAGCTTCTGGAAAAGTACGGACTTCCCCGCTTGAGCCTGTTTTATATGTAAGTGACTTCACTACGTGCAAGTTGCTCTCTGACCCGTTACTCTGAATTAACCTAACTTTGAATTGACCTATGCCTGTCTCTGCAGCCCGCAGCGCCGCCTTTGACATTCTGCTTGCCGTAGAAAAAAAGAATGCCTACGCTTCCGAGCTGCTGCACTCACAGAGTTGTGCCAACCTCAGCCCCGTTGACCACCGCTTGACCACGGAAATTGTGATGGGGGTTCTGCGCTGGCGGTCCGTGCTCGATAGTGAAGTTGCTGCGCATTCTTCTCACATTTTGGCAAAGTTGGACGCGGAAGTGCTCACGGCGCTTCGTATGGGAATCTATCAGATGCGCTTTCTGGAGCGGGTTCCGGCGCGGGCTGCGGTGCACGAGAGTGTTGAATTAATTAAGCGGGCGCGCAAGCGGTCGGCAGTGCCGTTTGCCAACGCCATTCTGCGCAAGATTCAGAAAGCACCGCGCGTGGAAGCGGAGGTTTCTGTGAGCAAGATCGCGACGGAACTCGCCACGGCGTCGGCGCATCCGGCGTGGCTTGTGGAGCGCTGGGTAAAGCGGTTTGAATTTGACGCGGCACGGGCCATTTGCCAGCACAACCAGCAGGTGCCGGCGACCGCGATCCATGCGACCGATGAAGGCTCTGTAAAAGAGCTGTTGACGGAAGGAATCGAACTTGCTCCTGGACGCTTGCTTGCTTCCGCGAGAACTGTGAACTCCGGAGACATCACGAAGACGCGGGCATTCCTCGCGGGGCGCGTAGCCATTCAAGATGAGGCCTCGCAGCTTGTCGCGTTACTGGTGGGCAAAGGAACGCAGATTCTTGACTGCTGTGCCGCGCCAGGCGGGAAAACCCGGGTGCTGGCAGAGCGGAATCCGCAGGCGAAAATTCTTGCGCTGGAGTTGCACCCACACCGTGCCCGATTGCTAAGGAAAATGGTGCCGCATAAGAATGTTGAGGTGGTGACGGCCGACGCTGGGCATTTTTCCAGCAATCGGCGATTTGATCGCATCCTGGTGGACGCTCCTTGCTCAGGCACCGGGACTCTGGCACGAAATCCAGAGATCAAATGGCGGCTAAACGCGGTAGATTTGCAGGATTTGCAATCACGGCAACTGGCAATTTTGCGGGCGGCCATGAAACAGCTTGCGCCCGGAGGGAAGCTCATCTACGCAACGTGCTCATTGGAAGATGAGGAAAATTCCGCAGTGGTGGAAGCGGCGTTGTCGGAGCAACCTGGCCTACGTCTCATCGAATGCAAAAAAGAATTAGAGAGATTGAAGAACGATGGTGAACTCGCATGGCCGGAGGTCGCGTCGCTTCTGCACGGACCTTATCTGCGCACCATCCCGGGCATTCATCCTTGCGATGGGTTTTTTGCCGCGGCGCTGACCAGAAATTGATTCGGGCGCGTGCTTGATCAGGTTCGCTTGATGATGAAGGCGGTTTTGTCGTCCACCAGTTCCGGCTGGCCGCTTTGCAACAAGAGATTGTCGCGCTGCACCGCGTATTCCAAAATCGCGCTCGAGATATCCCGGGACGACTGGTATTTCCTTTCGCCGATAATGCGCTCGATCTGCGAGCGGTCGTGTTCATCGCTGCCATCGTAAACGCCGTCGGTGTAGAGGAACAGAATGTCTCCGCGGCTCATGAGGGTAAGCTCAGCGACGTCGGAATCAGCCATCTGCCGCTTGCGCACCTTCATGGAAAAATACTTGCTCCGGTCCGGATGGTCCTCGGGGATTTCAAGGCCAAGAGGCAAAAACTGCGCCATACGGGTCTTATCCACTTCCATGAACCTGCCATATTCCGCGGAAAATACCAGCGGCGGCGGGTGACCAAAATTCACAAAGCGAAAGCGTCCATCAGGGCGTATTTCACCGTAAAGCATGGTGGCGATCTCGCGCGAATTATCGTCAGCGCTGCGGCCCAACGCATTCCTCGCGGTCACCGAAAGCGCGAGGCGCAGGTTGATTTTTTCAAAAAACTCCGGCGTAATTTTTCCGTAATTGTCCAGTTCGGAGAGGATAATCGCGTGGAAAGTGTCGTGCACAGTGGAGGCAATTTTCGCGGAGATAATTCCGTGCCCCTGTGCGTCCACAAGGAGCACGCCGGCAGTGGTAAAAAGCTCCCGCAAATCTTCCGCCACCCGCAACTGCTCGGAACTTTTCGCCTGGCGGTACTGGGCGGCCACGGCGTCGCTGTAACCGGGTCGGGACTTCAGCCACTCCACGTGCGCGTCCACGCCGTTCCGCGGCGTTTGCCCTGCGGGCAGCGGTTGCAGATATTCCTCCGCGAGCCGTCGCGCGCGGGCAATGCGCGCGTCAATGTTGTAACGCTGCTGAAAGTTCAGGTACTCAAAAAGGTCTCCGCCGACGTGCCCTACGGGAATGGAGTCCCCATGCATGTCAATCCCCGAAAGCTGCGGGATCACGCCCTCGACGGGCATGAGCCGCTTACGCAGATAGTCGTCAATGCTGATTTCTACCGACGGCGATGCCATATCCGAGTCCATTCTGCCGGCTGCTCTTTCCACCGCAAAAGTTCAAGGTGAATAAGCAGATTATACGGGACGGGCGGGGACTCCGCGCTCGAGCGGAGAGCACCGGCCCGGCACGTTTACGCATACTCTCCGCAGCGCCGCCAAACTCGGTGTAAACTGTTAGGACAATCCCGCCGGAGAGATGGCCGAGTGGCTGAAGGCGGCGGTTTGCTAAACCGTTATACGGGCTAACACCTGTATCGAGGGTTCGAATCCCTCTCTCTCCGCCATCATTTTGCCGGGTCGTTGACTTCGCTTTGGATTTCGTAGCGGGATTTCCCTCGTGGCCCGCTTAACGCCTCCAAGTCTGATTTGTTCCTTTCCACCAGCCGGAAAATTGATAGGAAATGAAGCAGCTGCAAAAAATTACCCCCCGCAAATGCGGGGGGCAATTTGACGTGGCCAAGATCGGAGACTAAAAGCGGTTTAGGCTACGTCTTCGGTCTCTTCGCCGTGTTCTTCCGAATGGTCGTGGCCGTTTTCTTTTTTAAGCCTGTCCTTCATGTTGCCGACCGCGTTCTGTACTTTGCCTTCAACTTCCTTGGCGGCGCCCTTCACCTTGGTTTCTTCATCTCTCGCCCATTCACCGGCTTTGCGCTCTACGCGTCCGGCAATGTCTTTGGCTTTCCCTTCGACAGTATCCTTATTCATAAATCCTCCAGCACTGGGTACGAGCTTACGTTAAGTTAGCCGGAACAACCCATCGGCGAGAAGCTGTATTTCAGCGGGATAAGTACTGAGCTGGCCCTGAGTGGCTTGCTTGATAAAAACGGAGAATCTAAGTTATCGGCGGGTCCTTTTTCGCTTTTGGCGGACGACTGCCCAGACCGCAATGACAATGGCCATGGCGGCGAGAACCCAGACGAAATGGTGCGCGATCAATAGGACAAATTGCGGGCCAAACTTAATGACGAGCAGAGAGAGCAACAGGAACCGCACAAATCTTCCCGCGAAAACCGCCAGGAAAAAATGCCAGAAGTTCATTTCAAAAACAGCAGCGGAAAGCACAAATAGTTTGAACGGCGTGGGCGGAGGTAGCATGGCGGGAAACATGACCGCCCAAAACTCATGCTGATCGAACGAACGTTGAATTTTGGCGAAACGTTCTTCGGGCAACTTCTTGCGCAGGAACGCTTCGCCGCCGGCGTAGCCGATCCAATAAAGGATGCTGCTGCCCACGGCCGATCCGGCGGAAGCTAGAAGTGTGTATAGCCAGAAAAGAGAATGGTTGTTGTAAACATAAGTGGCCACGAAAGGGTCCATGGGAAGACCGATGGCCGCTCCATCAAGAACCGCGATTACGAAAACACCCCATATTCCCAAGGGGCTGAGGAGTGCCCATAGAAAGTGCGTGTAACGAGTAAGGATATGCCCGATGGTTTTCAAACAGTAAAGTGTACGCGAAAAGAATGGCCGGCCGCTTCCTGATTTGACTAGCTGGAATTGCCTAAGCTAGCCTCAGGAGTCCCCCTTCTGACCGGCGGGAGATGAAAGGCAATGGACCATCCATGCAGAGAGCTGTCTCCACCCATTTACATATAAAAGAACGGCTGCATCCGGGCCTGCTGGACGGCTTGGTGCGGGGCGGCGCGCAAGCGATCGAAATTTTTGCCGCGCGCCAGCATCTCGATTACGCCAACCGCAAGCAGCACGTTCGCGAAATTGCCGATTGGTTCCGGGACAATCCGGTCCCGCTCCATTCCGTGCATGCGCCGCTATTTGCCGATTATGAATTCGGGCGGACCGGCGCTCCGCCCGTCAACGTGGCGTCAACGGACCGGTCGCAGATTGTTGCAGCGATGGATGAAATTAAGCGTGCCGTGGAAGTGGCCGAGCAGATTCCCTACCGCTTTTTGATTCAGCATATCGGCGTTCCTAATGAAAGTTTCGATGAACGCAAGTTTGAAGCGGCCATGACTTCGATCGAACATTTACGCGCTTTTGCCAAACCGCTGGGCGTCCGCATACTCCTGGAAAATATTGACAATGAACTGGCCACGCCGGAACGGCTGGTGGAATTTATTCACGTCACACACTTCGATGATGTTGGCGTTTGCTTTGACGTTGGCCACGCGCACCTAATGAGCGGCGTTCCGGAAGGCTTCGAGATTTTAAAAAAATACATTGGTTCCACTCATATTCACGACAACAACAAGGACAAGGATTCGCATCTTTGGCCGGGTGCAGGCTCCATTGATTGGAAGCAAACCATGGAACTGCTGCGTTCCGCGCCTCAAACGCCGCCAATCCTGTTGGAGATTGAGGCCGATGAAAAGGTAAATGTGATCGAGAAGATGAGTGAGACATTTGAGAAGTTGGAAACCGCGTAAGAATTTAGTCGCACTTTTATCGTTCTGCTGAGTTTTAAGAACGACTCTTACGAAATATTCTCAGCGAACTCTGCCTTATCGGCGGTAAATGATTATGCCATCCCCTGTCACCACCATTGCTGAAATCGGTAAACATGAAGGGCAGACCGTCACCGTGCGCGGCTGGCTGTATAACCTTCGCGAAAGCGGGAAACTGCTGTTCCCCATTTTTCGTGACGGCAGCGGGCTGATTCAGGGCATTGTCCCCAAGAGCGCGGTGCCACCGGAAGTATTTGATGCCATCAAGGGGTTGACCCAGGAATCCAGCGTCATTGTGGAAGGCAAAGTTCGCGCCGACAAGCGCGCGCCCAGCGGATATGAACTAGACGTAAGCAATGTGGAAGTGTTGCAGCGCGTTTCAGAAGACGATCCCTATCCGATTTCGCTGAAAGAGCATGGCGTTGACTTCCTCATGGAGCACCGCCATCTTTGGGTTCGCACTCCGCGGCAGGCGTCAATCTTGCGCGTGCGGGCAGAAATCATTAAGGCCGCGCGGGATTTCTTCGATGAAAATGGATTCACGCTCACCGATCCGCCCATCATTACTCCGGCGGCCTGCGAAGGCACCACGACTTTATTTCCCGTAGATTATTTCGAAGAGCAGGCATATCTCACGCAATCGGGCCAGCTTTATATTGAAGCGACGGCGCTCGCGCTGGGCAAAGTTTATTCCTTCGGCCCGACGTTCCGCGCGGAAAAATCCAAAACTCGCCGTCATCTTACCGAATTCTGGATGGTCGAGCCTGAAGTTGCTTACGCGAAGCTCGACGACCTGATGGTTCTGGCGGAGGACTTCATTAGTTTTATTGTGAAACGGTGCCTGGAGAAACGCCGTTCTGATCTGCAAACTATTGGGCGTGACGTTTCAAAGTTAGAAAAGATTTCCGCGCCCTTTCCTCGGATCACCTATGACGAAGCGGTAAAAATGCTGCAGGAGGCCCACGCCAAGGGCTCGCTGGAAAATAAATTCGAATACGGCGGAGATTTCGGTTCTCCCGATGAAACCTATTTGTCAGCGCAGTTCGACAAGCCAGTGATCGTGAACCGCTATCCCGCAGTCGTAAAAGCCTTCTATATGGAGCCTGATCCGGAGCGGCCTGATCTGGCTCTTTGCATGGATGTGCTGGCACCCGAGGGCTACGGTGAAATTATCGGTGGCTCACAGCGCATGGCTTCGTATGATCTGCTGGTGAAGCGCATCCGCGAACACAATCTTCCCGAAGAAGCATTCAAGTGGTATTTAGACTTGCGCAAGTACGGCAGCGTTCCTCACGGCGGCTTTGGCATGGGCATTGAGCGTGCGGTCGCGTGGATTTGCGGATTGGAACACGTGCGCGAAACGATTCCATTTCCGCGCATGTTGCACCGGTTGTATCCGTAATCCTTAACCGCCGAGAACGCAGAGGTCGCCGAGATGAACGACAAGAGAAGACTCGATCTCATCACTCAAGAAATTATCGGCGCGGCCATTTTCATGTTCGGCTACCTAAGAACGGAGTCAACGTGTAGTTCATCAATTTCCCGACTCGGCGGCCTCTGCGTTCTCGGCGGTTAAAAATGGCGAGCCAATATGACACCTACCTCCGCATCCTTCTCCAGCATAAGTCCTAAAAAAATCCGCGTGATTGGCGTGCCGCTGGATCTTGGGCAGTCACGCCGCGGTGTGGATATGGGCCCTTCCGCCGTGCGGGTTGCAGGACTCGAAGCGCGTCTGGAAGCCCTCGGCCACATTGTTGAAGATGGTGGTAACGTCGCTGTGGCGATCGCAGAACAGAAGAAAGTCGGGGACCAGCACGCGAAATATTTGAAGGAAATTACGGCCACATGCATCAAGAGCGCCGACCTCGTCCTTAGAGCGCTCGAATCCGACCACGTCCCGCTGGTGTTAGGCGGTGACCATTCAGTTGCCGCAGGGACGGTCGCTGGTGTCGCTGAATTTTACCGGCGCAAAGAACAAAAGATCGGTTTGATCTGGATTGACGCCCACAGCGATATTAATACTCCCGACAGCTCCCCCAGCGGCAATGTGCATGGCATGCCGCTGGCCGCCATCATGGGCCTTGGTCCCGCTGAATTAGGAAATATTTTCAACTTTTCTCCCAAAGTCCATCCGGAAAACTGTGTGCTCGTTGGCGTACGCGATATTGACGCCATAGAAAAGGAGAACATCCGTAAGGCCGGCATCGAAGTTTTCACCATGCGCAATATTGACGAGCGCGGCATGCGCGTGGTGATCGAAGAAGCCTTGCGCATCGCGGGTCGCGACACCGTTGGCTACCACGTTTCGCTCGACATGGATTGGATTGACCCCGAAGACGCTCCCGGAGTCGGCACGCCGGTCCGCGGCGGAGCGACGTACCGCGAGGCACACCTCGCCATGGAAATCATCTCTGACCACGGGCGAATGTTGAGCTTTGAAATTGTCGAAGTCAATCCGGTGATTGACGAACACAACCGCACGGCCATGCTGGCTGTTGAGTTAGCGGCGTCGGCGTTTGGTAAAAAAATCCTTTGAGATTTTTGCTCAGATCCTTAGCTGATGCGAACCCGAAACTGATTCTTCCGAATAGCCGATGTGCAAATCGGGCTCCAACTGTTTCAAATAGTTGGAGCCCGATCCGATTCAAAACATCGAGAATTTTCTACCTAGTTGGTCCCTGGGTCGTTATTTGACTGACCAGCTTCCTGTTCTACCTGCGTTTGTGCCTGGTCAGCATCATTCTGTTCTTGTTGAAGTTGGCTATCTGCATCCGCGTCCGGTTGGGGCGGCGGAACTTCACCAGCAGTCGTTCCGCTGTCGGGAGCTTTGGGGAGTCCGTTCTTGCCTTGTTGGGCGGCCAGTTGCTTCATTCCCGCGTCCACTTGCTGGTGCATCTGATTGCTCATTTCCTGCAAATCGCCCACATCTACGGACGGCTGCAGGCTCGCAGAGCAATCGCCTTTTTTGCTACTCAGAATACTCACGCGCACTTTATTGTTGCTGTCGGCCTCGTCGTCAATCCGGCTGATGACATCCCCTCCGGTCAACTCACACTCCTGGCCATTGCCGTCGGTGACATCTAAATTGCTGGCCACGACGAACACGCGAGAGTTGGGATCGAGCGCCGCCGGAACCTGATTGTCGTTTGTGGCTGAGGCTCCGGGCGAGGAAGCTGCCTGCTGTTCTTCAGCGAGTTGTTGCTTTACTTCGTCAGAAATCGCCTGCTTAACCTGCGGCGAGAGTTGGACAGTACCTTGAGTTGGCGCTGCGTCGTAGTCGCCGGCGTCTGCTTGCGCTGCATCAGCCGCAGATTGCTGCTGGGCTTCATAAGCGTACTGCAAATTCGCGGCCAGCAAGTAGTCGGTCAACCAGAGCGATGCGCTTGGATACACGGGTGCCGGGACCAAATAGTAGCCGTAAGAGCCATACCATGGGCCGCCCCATCCCCAGGAAAAATACACGGGCGCGGGCCAGGGACGATATACCCATCCGTAATACGCGGGATGGAAGTAGAACGATGGCGCATAGCGATAATAAGGATGCCCTCCCCAGTATGTGGTTCGATATGCAAAAGCAGCGCGACGGCCTCCGTACACATAAGTCCGCTGGATGTAGACGTGCCCGCCATTTACGGGATACGGCCGTTCAGCAAAACCAACGTGCGCGCCGAAGCTGACAACGCGTCGTCCGCCAGAGTAGGTGTGCACAATCACTCGATCGCCGCGAACTCCGCGTCGAACGTCTATTCCCCTGGCGTGAAACTCTCTTACTCTGCCATCGTGCGCAAACCGGGCTGAGCCTCCATCACGAAGATGGACTTCCCGCATCTGCGAACCCCGGTTCTGCGGATGGCCGGGGCCCATTCGGCTGTAGTCTCGTGATGGGTCGCCCCGCATAGCCGGCTGATTGTTGTTGTGCATGTCGTATCGAGGGCCGTTATGCATTTCAGGCCGATTGTTGTGCATGCCGTTCTGCTCGCCGGCGTGCATAGCGGGCTCGTGGCTGTGGTGTGCGTTGTTTTGCGGGCCGTTATGCATGGCAGGCCGATTGTTACTATGCATTCGGTTCTCTGCGCCGCCGCGAATCGCCGGTTGATTGCTGTTGTGCATGGACGAACCACCGCGTTGGTTGTTGCTGTGCTCCGCGGCTGCATTGTGAGAGGGAGGCTCGGGCCTGTTGTGCTGATCTTGGTCGGAGGCTACGGCCAGCGCCACCGCAACTAGCAGGAAGGGCATCCATTTGCAAACGGTCGCCCTTATCAGCTTTCTGAAATTCATTTACAGCCTCCTCGGTTCGATCTCATGATCTGTGGAATATCTTCCGCAACTCAGCTTTGCCGGACTGCCCATTTGGGCGCCGATCATATCAAAAGTCCGCGACGCGCCCAAGTTACCATGGACGCACATTCCGGCTTCCGTGCGAGCCTATCGACCACGGGGCAAATAAAAAAGCAGAGGGCATTTTGCCTCTCTGCTTTTGCGGAACAATCCTGCGCAGCCAACGCTCTATTGCGTGACTGTTTTTACCGCATCGCCCACTTTGAATCCATTTCCTGACACCACGTTGCAAACCGAGGAAACGTCATCGACGTCCGTCACTTTGACTACTCCAACCGGAGAAGTCATTCTGCGGATCACCTTGCCGGTGGACGGGTCCTTGATTTCGTGCGTGACGCGTTCAACGTTCAGCTGGTCGCCAACCTTCACGCCTTCCTTCCCACCAACGTTCAGCACGACCTGGCCACCGTCCACTGCCGCTACCAGACCTTCCACGATGACCTGGCGAATGGCTAACTTCGAATTGTCGGAGACCAGACCCGCGCTCAACTGGTCTGTAGCCAATTTTGTGGCCTCGCCAATGATGGTGCTCTGGAAGTCACTGCTACCAAAATCCGCATGGCCGCCGCCAAAACCACTCCAGTTGCCACCGCCGCCCAGCAGAGACGTGCTTGACCGGGAAGACTCTCCTTTGCCGTCGGCGACGCCTAAAATCTCACCGGTATCAATATCCACCAGCCGCGCCGAAATTCCGACGATGGCTTTGGTTTTCTTATGACCAAAGCCGCCCATGCCTACGCCGTGCCAGTTTCCGCCACCGCCGCCGATATTCTTGTTCTGCGTTTCATCGCCAAACTGCGTGATGCTGCCCACGATGATCGCGTCCACGCCTAACAGCTTTCCGATCTTCGCGGCTGACGTGGGATTGGCGCGGTCACTGTTGGAGAAATTCTGTTCGGCCATGATCTTGTCGATCGCTTTGCGCTCAATCACCGAGTAGGTGCCGTCCTTTACAAGGTCGCTGACCAGCAGGTCGGAGATACCCTTGCCTATATCCACATCCTGCCCAAAAATCGCGGCCGAGGAACTGTGCACCGTGGCGTAGTCGAAATCCATGATGGCTACACGCTTCTTGCGCTGCGCTCCCGCCAATGCAGTCGCGCACACAAGACACATCAATGTCGCTGCAAGTAATGCTTTTTTCATGGTGGTCCCCTATATGGGTTTTTACGGATAGGGAGGGCTTGTCCCCGTGTTGCGGTGAAGGGTATCGCGAGGTGCAGCCATTGTCAACGGTGATTCGGCGGTCTTATGCAAAAATGGAAGCGGACTTATTACCAAAAATGAAAAAACTTCGAGTTGGGATTTTGTTTGGAGGGCGCAGCGGAGAACATGAAATCTCTCTGCTCTCGGCCGCATCCGTCTTCAAGGCAATTGATCAAAATAAATATGAAGTGGTTCCCATTGGCATCACTAAGGATGGCCGTTGGGTCACTGCGGGAGATGCCGAGCGCTTACTCTCTGGGAAGCCAGTCGAAGAATCCCGCCATTTGCGCGCAGGCGATCCTGAAGCCACACCGGCAGCCGCGCTGTTGGCGAGCGGCGAAAGCGTTGTGGTGCCGCCTGAGCCGCACAAAGCGGGTTCGTCGCTTGCGCCGTTTCAGACGGACAGCCCCGTCCGCCGCGCTGCCGACCGCGCCATTGATGTGGACATTATCTTTCCCGTGCTGCACGGAACTTTCGGTGAGGACGGCACCATTCAGGGATTGCTCGAACTGGCGGACATTCCCTATGTCGGCGCGGGAGTGCTTGGCTCTGCCGCCGGCATGGACAAAGACATCATGAAGGCGCTCTTCATCGCCGCGGGAATACCCATCGTCAAACACGTTACTGTTTTGCGTGCGGATTGGGAATCCGAACCGAAGAAGATTCAGAAACTGGTGGAAAGCAAATTGAAATATCCTGTGTTCGTAAAGCCGGCAAATTTGGGATCATCGGTGGGAATTTCCAAAGCGCACGACCGCAAGGAACTCGGCCCGGCCATTGACGAAGCTGCAAAATTCGACCGCAAAATTGTCATTGAGCAGGGCGTAGGCGGTAAGAAGAACAAGGCGCGGGAGATTGAATGTTCTGTTCTTGGCAATGACAAGCCTGAAGCGTCCGTCCCCGGAGAAATTGTTCCCGGCAAAGAATTCTATGACTACACTGCGAAGTATCTTGATGAAGGGTCTGAGCTGATTATTCCCGCGAAACTCACCAAAACGGAAACCAAGCGATTTCAGGAGCTTGCTATTAGCGCCTTTAGGGCCGTGGACTGCTCCGGTCTGGCGCGCGTGGATTTTTTGATGGACCCAAAGACCCGCAAGATTTATTTAAACGAGATCAATACCATGCCCGGCTTTACCTCAATCAGCATGTATCCCAAATTATGGGCCGCAACGGGATTAAGTTATCCAAAACTGATCGAGCGGTTAATCGAACTCGGTCAGCAGCGGCATCAGGACAAAAAGAAAAACCAGTACAGCCGCTAAGCTGTACTGGCCTTTTAATTTTTCGCGGGTCCTTTTTCCGGAACGCTATCGCTTTACCGCAGCTCTCGCCGCATCCGTTCCCGTGGGCATTGTTGTCACGCGCGCGCCTTGGCCTTGAGCAGCGGCCTGGCCCTGCGTCGCGGCCTGCGGTGCCGGAGGAGTCAGTCCCATAGCTTTGCGGACTTCCGCTTCAATCTTCGCCAAAGAATTTTTGTTTTCCTTGAGGAATGTTCGCGCATTTTCGCGGCCCTGGCCAATACGTTCTCCCTTGTAGCTGTACCAGGAGCCGGATTTCTCCACTATGTTCTGGTTCGTTGCCAGATCCAGCAAATCGCCTTCGCGCGAAATTCCTTCTCCGTAAAGGATGTCGAATTCCGCTTCGCGAAATGGCGCCGCGACCTTGTTCTTCACGATCTTAACTTTGGTGCGCGAGCCAATCATCACATCGCCCTCTTTGATCGCGGCTATGCGCCGGATGTCAATTCGCACGGACGAATAAAACTTCAACGCGCGTCCGCCCGTGGTTGTCTCAGGATTGCCAAACATGACACCGATCTTTTCGCGAATCTGATTGATGAACACCAGGCAGGTATGCGACTTGGAAACAATTCCCGTCAGCTTGCGCAGCGCCTGCGACATTAGGCGTGCCTGCAAGCCCATGTGACTGTCGCCCATTTCGCCCTCGAGTTCCGCCTTGGGCACCAGCGCCGCCACCGAATCCACGATTAAAACGTCAATCGCATTGGAGCGCACCAGCGCCTCGGCAATCTCCAAAGCCTGTTCGCCGTAGTCGGGCTGGGAGACCAGCAAATTGTCCACGTCCACGCCCAGCTTCTTGGCATAGATCGGATCCAGCGCATGTTCCGCGTCAACGAAAGCGGCCATGCCGCCTACTCGCTGCGCCTCGGCAATCACCTGCAAGGCGATGGTGGTTTTGCCCGAGGATTCCGGTCCAAATATCTCCACTACGCGCCCGCGAGGAAAGCCACCCGCACCGAGCGCCGCGTCGAAGGAAACCGAGCCCGTGGAGATCACGGAAATGGGCACCACTTCCTTCGAGCCGAGCCGCATGATCGAGCCCTTCCCAAATTGCTTTTCAATCTGTGCCAGAGCTAAATCAATTGCCTTTACGCGTTCATCCGCCATGGTGGGGCTCCTTAGATAAATCCTTAAATGATTACTAAAGGCGGATTATACATAGATGTGAAAGCGAATGAAAGGCGAATTTCCACTGAAGAGATTCACTGCAAAGGTTCGTGCATCACGATTTTTGCCGCAATTGGGTGCCATTCTGAAAATTCAGCCGTCCATTTCCTTTTTCGAAACACGATTTTTCTTGAGCCACGAATTCACCGTTAAGTTCTTTTCGTTTGACCGTATGATTTTCATCAGCCGGGAAGCGCACCTTCGAAGTGGAACCGCGTGATTCCGGCATGTAAGCCGTCAGGGACACCTGGAGTCCCTGCTCCCTTGAGCGCCCCGGCCGCCCCGCCGGGGCGTTTTTATAGAGGCACTTTTATTACAAAGATTTTCTGCTGATTGGTGCAATTCCCCCGCTTGGGGCCAGTCGCAAGCTCCCGGCGTGCTACAATTGGCGCGTTCCCGACGATTTCCTGATAGTGAATCCAAATATTTTGATTACATAAAGCAGCAGCGGACAATTGCGCGTGGCCCCACAATCTTCCAAGACTGAACCCATCACCTACGCCGACGCAGGCGTTGATATTGATCGCGCTAATCGCACCAAAAAGCGCATTAAATATCTTGCCCACAAAACCTTTAATCGCGGCGTGCTGAGCGAAATCGGAGGCTTTGGCGGCCTGTTTTCCATTGATAAAACCAAATATGTGGATCCGGTGTTGGTTTCCAGTGTGGATGGGGTGGGAACAAAACTTAAGATCGCCTTTGAGATGGATATGCACCAGACCATCGGAGCCGATCTGGTGAACCATTGCGTCAATGATATTGCGGTGCAGGGCGCGGCTCCATTGTTCTTTATGGATTACCTAGCCACCGGGCAGCTGCAACCGGAGGTCGCGGAAAAGGTGGTCGAGGGACTGGCAACCGCCTGCAAGAGCAACGGCTGCGCGCTCATTGGCGGCGAAACCGCCGAGATGCCAGGCTTTTATCCGGACGGCGAATACGACTTGGCCGGTTTTATTGTGGGGGTGGTCGAGCGCGAGCGCATCATCACAGGAAAAACCGTGGAAGTTGGCGATGTGATTCTTGGATTGCCCTCGAATGGACTGCACACCAATGGTTATTCGCTCGCGCGTAAATTATTGTTTGAGGTCGCTGGATACACCCTGGACACTTACGTCAATGAATTGAAGGGTAAAGTCGGCAACGAACTGCTGCGGACGCACAAGAGCTACTGGCCTATCATCCGCAAGCTGCTGGCCGCTGACTGCGTTTCGGCGCTCGCCCACATCACCGGTGGCGGCATTACGGAAAATCTGCCGCGCGTATTGCCCAAAGGCGTGGCCGCGGTCATTGAAGTCGGATCATGGCCGGTACAGCCGATTTTTGAGCACCTGCAAAAGTTAGGGAACGTTCCTCAGGATGAAATGCTGCGTACGTTCAACATGGGTCTGGGCATGTTGATGGTGATTCCGTCCAAGAAATTTAAGAAGGCCCAAAGCGTTTTGGACCGCGCAGGAGAAAAAGCCCACACCGTCGGCCGCATCGTTAAAGGCGACCGCAAAGTCATTTACACGTAGCCAGACTTCCCGCTGACGTTTAATTTTCCTGCCAACTCCTGAATTGCCTGCTCTATCCTACGTTTCATGCCTTTGGTGTACTGTCCGGAAAACGAAAAGTTATGGTGGAAGCCTTCCACTTCATAACCTCTGCCAGGCAGCATTTCCTCCGACGGTATATAAGCTAGGGTCTGGTCGAGGCAGCCTGCCGTAAGCAGCCGTTCTTCGCCTAAGGTCCGCGCGATCATTTTGCGGTATCCGTGCACAATTTCCGCGTTCCAGCCGACAAACCTGAATCCATTGATCAATTCCACGAACTGCACTTCAAATTGATCGTTCGGATTGTGACCCGGAGCAACGTCGGCGACCGGAAAGGCAACGGTGGCGCACTGGATTCCCTCCACGATCGAAGTGGCTCCTTCAGCCCTGTACATGTTGACCACTGCATCCGCCAGAGAACAAGCCCATGCCTCCCATTCGGCAAGAGACGGTTTGCCGAAGAGCGGTCCCTGAAGAACGCGCAAAATAAATTCTTGTGGGGTCTTCAATCGCCCCAGGAGTCTCGGGCGGACATCTCCCGAAAACCCCTGAAAATAAAGAATGGGGATTTGCCCAAGTTCGCCACGCAATCGCGATCGGACGACGCCGGGAAATTCCGCGCTTACGTGAAACTGGTTGGGGTATGCCGTGGGGTGGCAGGCATAATTCCAAATGAGGCCTTTCGTCGAGCCACCGATAAGGATTTCAACCATCCGCATGGACTCGTCCCTTGGACCGGCGGGATTCGGAGCAAATCCTTCGGAACGCTCAAGCCGCCCTCGCTTATTTACCCTCCACCGCATAAGCCTACGATTCATGCTGTGATCAGCCATCCCCTCGCGATAGCGAATCGTGGCGGGACGAAGCTCTTGCCGCAAGCGGAGGATCAACTCCGCGATCCGGCCAGAAACGAGGTTCAGGTAGTCGGGATCGACCGTCCCCAGATTGGGCATGCCTTTCTGCACCATAGGGGCGAAATGCGTGTGAGTTGCGCCCAGGACGAGCCTTTGCCCGCCGAGCCACGGAATGGAAGCAAGCAAATTGCGCCGAAGATGCTCTCCAGGAAATAGCAGATCCACGGAGACAAAGGTGACTTCTTTATCACCGCAGCGGGCGATGAAAACGTTGGCTTCGAGGGGAGTGTCAATCTTAAGGAATGGCCGTCGAGGATCGCGGGAGGCGCCAAGGGGAATTGGCGAGAGCGGGGTTATGTCTGCCACAGCCGCCGCTGCATGTAAGGATCCGTCAGGCATTTTGTTCTAACCGGCGCGGTCTTGCGCCAGGCTCAGTCCCAGTGGTCAGGCTCCCTCGCCTGACTACGCAACCCAACGAGATATATATCATCAGTCCGTTTTTAGCTAGTTGCCCTAAACAGGTCGCCCTGTCCCAGTGGCCAGGTCTGGGGGCAGCCGGGGATCGATTCCTAAACGCTGCAATTCCACAAACTATTTTCCGAAAGAGTTGGAGCTATCGGCGGGGGATGTTTCGCGTAGAATAGCCATCGCCCCAGGACTTCGACCGGCAGTCTGCTCAACGACATGGATATCAGGGAAATCGCGAAGCGCGCCAGAGTCTCCACGGCCACCGTTTCTCGCGCCATCAACCGTGTTCCCACGGTCAATCCGAACCTCGCCAAACGAGTGTGGAAGATCATCGAGGAACTGGATTACTACCCAAACACGCAGGCGAGGGCCTTGGTTTCGGGCAGGACGCGGATCTTCGGACTCATCGTTTCCGAAATCACGAACCCGTTTTTCCCTGAAATCGTTCAGTCATTTGAAGACATTGCGGTCCAGCACAACTACGAAATTCTGCTCACCTCGACAGTTCATGATCCTAAACGGATGGAGATCTCGGTGCGGCGGATGATTGAGCGCAGGGTGGAAGGCGTTGCTGTTTTGACCTTCGGCATGGAAGAGTCATTGCTCGACGGGCTTCGTTTTCGCAAGGTGCCACTGGTATTTGTGGACGTCGCGCCACAGTCACCGCGGATGAGCAACATACGCATCAACTATCTGCAGGGAATTCGACAGGCCGTGCAGCATCTGGCGGCCTTGCGGCATACCCGCATCGCATTTGTCACGGGACCTTTAGACCTGCGGTCTGCGCTTGTCCGAAAAGAAGCCTTTGAAGAATCCATGCGGGAAATCAGCCTGGAGATTGGGCCCCAGTCCATAGTGGAAGGCGACCATACGATGGAGGGAGGGATGAAGGCCCTCATCAAATTGGCCGCCTTACGTCCCCGGCCGACTGCCATCATGTGCTCCAATGATATGACTGCAATTGGCGTCATGCGCGAGGCCTATGACTGTGGCATCTCCATTCCGGGAGATCTTTCCGTGGTGGGATTTGACGACATACGCCTTTCTGAATTCATGACTCCTCCTCTGACGACAATCCAAATGTCGCAGGCGGAAATCGCCAGGCTTGCGTTCAGGGCTTTGAAGAACGAGGTGGACCGGGAAGTTCCTTCAGCCGGGGGTACGGAGTATTCGCTGGACACGAACCTGCTGCTGCGAAAATCAACCGCGCTTGTGCCGCGTCATGGTCAGAGCGATTCGGCCGATCGCAAAATTTGAAACGCTGAGGGAAAAGTGCCGCATCACGATCCTGTGATTTGACAAAAGCGCAAGGGTATTCTAATTTTCGGAGTTCCGGTAAACGATTACTTGAGCCAAAGACAAGCTTTTAGAAGCTCTGCGAAAAGCGGAGTTGTGGTAGAAAATCAGGGACTTGGAAGGTTTATGACAAACAACAAAATGACCATGGGCGTAATCGTCGGGAACCGCGGCTTCTTTCCCGATCATCTGGCAAAAAGCGGGCGGGAAGAGATGCTGCGGGTGTTGGCCGCCGCGGGAATGGACGTAGTTGCGCTGACTCCGGAAGAAAGCAAGTACGGTGCGGTGGAAACCCGGGAGGAATCGCGCCGCTGTGCCGAGCTATTCAAGCGGAACCGGGAGCGTATTGACGGGATTATCGTTACCCTGCCGAATTTCGGCGAAGAGCGCGCCATCGCCGACACCTTGCGACTGGCCGACTTGCGCGTGCCGGTATTGATCCAGGCCACGCCCGACGATCCCAAGAAGATGACCATCGCCTTCCGTCGCGACAGCTTCTGCGGCAAAATGTCCGCCTGTAATAATCTCCGCCAATACGGTATTCCCTACTCCATCACCACACTGCACACGGAAGCGCCCGACTCCGCGGAATTCGCCAAGGATTTGGAATGGTTCGCGGGAGTGTGCCGCGTCGTAAATGGATTCCGCAACCTGCGAGTGGGAGCGATTGGCGCGCGTCCCACGGCCTTCAATACGGTGCGTTACAGCGAAAAGATTCTGGAAGCGAATGGCGTCTCCATTGAAACGCTTGATCTCTCCGAAGTGCTGGGACGCATTGAGCGGATGAAAGACAGCGATGAGCACGCGCAAGCCAAGCTGGCAAAAATCAAGAGTTATGTGGATTCGGCGAACGTACCCGCCCCGGCGCTCATGAAGATGGCAAAACTGGGCGCGGTCGTGGACCAGTGGATGGCCGCGACTGAGGTAAAAATCAGCGCAGTGCAATGCTGGACTTCCATCGAAGAAAATCTCGGCGTGGTGCCTTGCACCATCATGAGCATGATGAGCAACGAGCTTTTGTCGAGCGCCTGCGAAGTGGACATCTGCGGTGTGCTAGGGATGCATGCGCTGCAACTGGCCTCGCAAACTCCTTCCGCATTGCTCGATTGGAATAACAACTACGGCACCGATCCGAACAAAGCGGTGTGCTTCCACTGCTCAAACCTTCCCAAACACTTTTTCCGGTCGGTGAAGATGGATTTCCAGGAAATCATTGCCGGCACGGTCGGAAAAGACAACACCTTTGGAACATGCGTAGGTCTGATCAAGCCGGAAAAGATGAGCTTCGCCCGTTTCTCCACCGACGACACTGCGGGGAAAATGCGTGGCTATGTTGGGCAGGGCCGCTTTACGGACGACCCGCTGAATACGTTTGGTGGGGCTGGCGTGGTTGAAATCCCGAACATGCAGCGACTGCTTCATTACATCTGCGAAAACGGCTTTGAACACCACGTGGCAGCGAACCTATCCACAGTAGCAGCGTCAGTACATGAGGCCGCTTCCCGCTATTTGGGCTGGGACATGCACTGGCACGACGGGCCTGCGGGAGTCGCGTAATGGCAATCGTCGCCGGAGTGGATTTCGGAACTCTAAGCGTTCGCGTCTCGCTTGTGGATAGCGAGCGCGGCTTGTTGACCTCCGCTATCGCGGAGTATCCCTTACATCGTAAGCGGGAAGATCCTGAGTACGCCACGCAATCGCACGAGGATCAGATGCGCGCGCTGGCTGCGGCCACGCGTGAAGCAATCAAGAAGGCCGGAATCTCCGGCGACCTAGTCGAAGCCATCGCCCTCGACACCACAGGCTCTTCAGTCATTCCTGTGGGCAAAGACATGACGCCACTCGGTGAATATTATTTGTGGTGCGATCACCGCGCAAAGGGAGAAGCAGCGGAAATCACCGAAGCCGCGCATCGCGAAAAGCTGGAAGCGATCGAGTGGTGCGGCGGGGTTTATTCCTCAGAGTGGGGATTCTCAAAGCTGCTGCACTGGCTGCGGCATAACCCGGCAAAACGCGCTGAATTTGTTTCCGCATTCGAACATTGTGACATGGTGGCCGCCACTCTTTGCGGCATCACCGATCCAAAAAAAGTAAAGCGCAGCATTTGCGCCATGGGGCATAAATGGCTGTGGAATGCGAAGCTCGGAGGATTGCCGCCGGAACAATTTCTGGTTTCGGTTGATCCCTTGCTGGCAGGGGTGCGCGAAAAGCTTTCCGGCGAATACGCAACGTCTGATCAGATTGCCGGGAAACTTTCGGCGAAGTGGGCGGAGCAGTTGGGCCTGAAGCCGGGCATCCCCGTTCCCGTTGGCGCGTTTGACGCGCACTGGGACGCGATTGGCGCTGGATGCCGCACTGACGACATGGTGAACGTCGTCGGCACTTCGACCTGCATCATCGGCATTACGCCTTCGGTCAACCTGGTTCCCGGAGTGTGTGGAGTGGTGCAAGGCAGCGTGCATCCGCAGCGGACCGGCATTGAGGCGGGCCTTTCTGCCGTGGGAGATATTTTCAATGCCATTGCCACCCGCGCCGGTTCAACTGTGGAGAACCTGAGCCAGGGACTGGAGCAATATCGCGCCGGACAAACAGGGCTGTTACGCATGACCTGGGACAACGGCGACCGCACGGTACTGGTGAATCCCAACTTGCGGGGTGTGACTTTGGGATGGAACCTACAAAGCACGGCGCAGGACGAACTCTTTGCCGCGATTGAAGGGACGGCTTTCCACACGCGCGTGATTCTCGACCGCATGGCCGAACACGGAGTGAACATCAAGCGGGTCATTAATGCCGGGGGCATCCCGCAAAGAAATATTGTGCTTAACCGTGTGTATGCCAACGTTCTGGGCCGCCCTGTGCTGGTGCCGGCCAAGAGCGTGGTGAGTCTGGGATCTGCGATTTTCGCATTTCTGGCGGCGGGAACTTTCAAGACTGTGGAAGAGGCCCAGGAAAAAATCTGCCCTCCGCACAATGTTTACGAGCCGCAGAAATCGGAGCAGGATGTATACGATCAGCTCCACGCGTTATACAGCAAGTTGTACTTCGCCCTGGGGCAACCAAATCAAAGCCTGGGAAATGTTTTGCCCCAACTGATTCGCGTAGCGGAATCCGCGAACCGGCGAACGGCCACTCCGAACTAGTCTGAATATTGGACGTGCGCGCGTTCTTGAGGTGCCCTCAACCTGTGCGTATTTCGTTTGCCACAGTTTCCTAAACGCGAGTTGACAATTTCCGAATACGCGATATGCTCATGTCGCGTTTCGGCCCCCGTCGTTTCCCATCGCACAATTACATTTTTTATCTTTCTTCCCGCGAAATTAATAGCGGATGACTACATTTTGAGCAAGGAGCATCGCAATGCCCACAACATTCGCGCTGAATCGCACATCAAGGCGACTGGAACTTGGCAGCGGAAAATTTCTGCGCGCGCCCAGCCTAAGCGGAAACATCACATGGCAATCTCCCGCGGAGCATGCTGCGCTCCTAGCTACAGTGCCAGCTGATCAAATGAACCGTGCTCTTGCTGAGGCTGGCCTTGAGCGCGAGAGCGGATTTTTGTCATTAGAAGGAGTCACGCCAACCCCGATGCCCCGATTGGCCGAGGCGGTTCCGGGAAGAAGCAGACATCACAAGATTTTGGTTGGGACGACGATTGCAAGCGATGAAGTGGAATTCGCCATCTACCGCGATGAAGATGGCGTCGTTAGCCTGCATTTGCCCATACCGTTGCCCACGGTAAACCAGGCGGTCCCAGCCAGCGTGGTGGCCGCACCTCAAGCCCAGGGCAAGACCCCATCGGCAGTTTCCGCGACACAACTGCCTTCCGTCACTTCGCCTCCTACACACCATTATTGGATCAAGCTACGCCCACAGGCAGCTCCAGCGGGCCCGGCAGCGCCAAAGTCGATGGCGATGCTGGGTGGACTTGGCGGAAAAGTAATTCAGTTTGTAAAAAGAAAAGTGCTGGGAGGGCTGGAAGGGGATGCCGTATATCTCGCGGCCAAGGCCTGGGAAGCGCTTTATCGAAAGCCGCAGGGATTTCACGGAGGCGCGACTGCGGCCGCACTGTTGAAGGATCCTCCGGTGCCCGTTTCCGATTTTTCTCCTTTCAAAAATAAAAAGGCATTGCTGTTCGTGCATGGGACTTCCAGCAATACGAGCGGTGCTTTTGCCGGACTTTCCAAGTTTCCCGACGCGGCGACCCGCCTTTACCAGAAATATGCAAACCTTGTCATCGGATTCAACCATCACACGCTCACCAAAAGCGTGGCGCAGAATGCGATTGATTTCTACAATGGCCTTCCCGCAGGTACTTATGAATTCGATGTCATCAGCCATAGCCGCGGCGGGTTGCTGGCCCGGGCCTTAAAGGAACTTACTCCCGCGCAGTTGGCGGAACTCGCTGATTCGCCCGCGTGGACTCCTCCGCGCGGGGTGAGCGTCCAAATTGACAAGATCATACTGGTGGGAACTCCCGACATCGGCACGCCGCTGGCCGACCCGAATGATTTGCCGAAAGCGGTGAGCCGCCTTGCTTCCATCTTAAGTTCGTTCAGTCAGGGTGTGGCGGAAATTGGATTGGGTGCGCTGCTCACAATTTTCGGTGGAATCGTCGAAAGCGGAATTGGCGCGCTGCCGGGGCTGGAAGACATGGATCCGGGAAGCCCGCTTCTCGGTGAGTTGAATACACCACCGCTTAATCCGGCATTTTATTTCGGCGTGGAAGCCGACTACCAGCCTGCGGGCGGATTAGCGAGGGCCATCGAAAATAATGGCGTTGATGCACTATTCCTTGGCGAGCTTAACGACCTGATTGTCCCTACGCTCGGAGTTTCTATGGTCAAGGGGCAAGCTTTGCCGGCTGTGCAGGTGGATGAATACGGCCAGGCGACCGGGGTTTACCATCTGAATTATTTTTATCAGTCGGGAACCTGGGACAAGATTCTGCAATGCCTGCCTTAACTGTGATTTGCAGGAAGCCAGCACAGGATCTCAGCGCGGGAAACGGCGCCGAATCCACTAGTACAGGAATTGCAGGCAGACCGGCGACGAAAGTTTAGTCTGATCGCCGGTTGGCGTCAGATGTCCCGACGCTTGGTCAATCCGATACACAACGATGTTGCCAGAGTCCTGGTTGGCCACGAGCAGGAAGCGTCCCGAAGGGTCAATCACGAAATCGCGCGGCGTTTTGCCTAACACCGAATCGCTTTCGACCGGCTTCAGAGTGCCCTTCGCTGAATCGACAGAAAACACGGCTATGCTGTCGCTTCCGCGATTGGACGCGTAAAGAAATTTTCCCGAAGGCGAGAGCGCAATCTCCGCTGCTGTGCTCTTTCCTTTGAAATCACCGGGCAATGCTGAGATCGTCTGCAATTCTTTCAACCCACCGTCTGAGGGCCGGTACGAGTACACGACGATCGTGGATTGCAATTCATGAATCACGTATAAGAACTTGCCGTCCTTGCTGAACACCATGTGCCGAGGGCCGGCGCCGGGATGCGATTTCGTGATGTGCGGCTCAGCCAAGGTCCCCTTGGCGGAGTCGAACGGATAGCTGAAAATCTCGTCTAAACCTAGATCCGTAATCAGTGCGAACCGATTGTCGGGCGACATGACGATTTCATGCGCGTGCGGTCCCTCCTGGCGCTCGCGGTTCACGCTCGAGCCATGATGCTGCACAAAATCAGAAGCTTCGCCCAGATTTCCATCCTTCAACGCCGGAAATACAGTGACATTGCCGGAGGTATAGTTGGCCACGAGTAAATATTTGCCCGTGCGATCCAGTGCAAGGTGTGCGGGGTCTTCGCCGCGCGAGGGCAGTTCGTTCAGGAAGGTAAGCTTTTCTCCGGACGGCTGAATGGCAAACGCGCTTACACCACCGCTGGGCTTGTTTTGGTAGTTTTCAAGCTCGTTTACGGCATACAGGAAGTGCTCGTTACGTGAGAGCACCAGAAAAGAAGGCGAGGCTGTTTCCGCGGCCAACCCAATGGCGCTCAATTTTCCCGTGTCTTCGTCAAAGCGATAGGCATAAATGCCCTCGCTTCCGTGGCCGGTATAAGTGCCTACGTAGACGATGTACGATTCCTTTTGCGCGGCGGCGAAAGACACACCCGAAAGAATGAGTAGCAAAAGAGCCGGGATGAACAGTCGAATCTGCGTCTTATAGAGATTGCACATTTTCATGATTATCGTCGGAATTATCATCGGATCCATTTAGTAAGAAACTTTTGACGCTCATGAGAATAACACTCCAGCAGTAGTTCGATTCGCTCCATGGATTTCCGAATGCGCCCATAGGGTAACTTAGCGTATGAAAATCGCTGCAGAGAATTTCTCCTTCGCTTTCCACAAAGAAGTTCCATCGTCCACAGTTTCTGCACAAGCAACCCCGATTTTTCCGTTGCGAGAAAACCGGCTATGCCGCAAAGTGCTTTCACGGCATGCGTGAGATGTTCTAAACGCTGCGGAGTTTGCGGAAAGTGTAGCGATATCGGCGGTGCTCCTTCGGGAGATATTGCTGGAAAGTTTCAAGGATGCGCTTGCGCATTTAAGAAACCAAGGGCGTTGCGGCCTTCGGGTTCCTGCTGAAAAGCGGAATTTGGCGCTACCTGATTTGCAATGCGATGAGCCTACGAACGGCAGACATCGTTGGTCGAGAGGTAAGTTGATTTACACGCCGCAAGGTTTGTAGGCAATTTATCCACGATTGAAGATTTTTGCTAAGTGAGAACTCTCGCGATGCGATTTTGAGATGATTCCTCAGGGATGAATCCGGTTGCATAACTCGCCGCTTAAGGCGGCAACGCGGCAAAGAACATCCGCAGGCAATCGGCCCAGGGATGGCTGGTCCTTGGGCCGCATTTATTTTGTAGCGCTGATCGCCCGCGGAATTTTTATTAAGCCCCAGCGTCCTCGATGAAAAAATTGCTAGTTCGCTATCCATTCGCCTATACTCAACAGCATAATGACGGAGAAGTTTTTTTATTGCCGATCACGCGGCAAAAAAAATAATTCTTCCATGTTTTCCAAAGCACATTCACAAGCATTGTCATGTACTCTTTCACCTCGTTTGTTCGGAAAAACATTTCCTTCATCAATTGACCGTGGCAACTACTGACTACAGTCTCGCGCGCACGCTTCCGGCAAATGAAGAAGCGGAGAAGTCCATTCTGGGCGCGATCCTGCTGGACAATTTTGCTTACAACGAAGCCGCCGAGCATCTTAAGCCGGAAGATTTCTCGCTCGACTCGCACCGCCGCATTTACACTCGTATGCAGGACTTGGCGGAGTCCTCGCGCGCCATCGATTTGATTACGCTCGTCGAAGAGCTTGATCGGCGCAAGGAACTGCAGGCCATCGGCGACGCCGCCTACATTTCTGGATTGCTGGATGGCGTTCCCGACCGCCCGAGTATTGAGCACTACGTAAAGATTGTTCGCGATAAAGCGCTGCTGCGCGGGCTGATCCACACCGCAAACGCCGCCATCTCGCGCGCCGCCGAGCAGAGCGACACAGCCGAAGAGATTCTGAACGACACCGAAGCTTCGATTTTCGAGCTTTCCGAGAAGCGCATTGGCCGCGGCTTCATGGGCGTGCTCGACATCGTTAAGGATTCATTCGGTTCGGTGGACGCCCTTCTGCAGCGCGGCCAGCGCATAACCGGTCTTGAAACCCACTACGTCGATCTTGACGAGATGACCAGCGGCTTTCAGAAAGCAGACTTGGTCATTCTTGCGGCCCGGCCTTCCATGGGAAAAACATCGCTGGCCATGAACATTGCCGAGAATGCCGCGATCGAAGACAAAAAAGTCGTGGGAATGTTCTCGCTGGAAATGTCACGCGAGGCATTGCTATTACGCTTGCTCTGTTCGCAGGCCCGGGTGAATTCACACAAAATGCGTACCGGTTCCCTCTGGCGCGAGGACATGCAGAAAGTCGTGCATGCCATGGAGCAACTGGCGCACGCGCCCATCTTTATTGATGACACTCCGGGAATCACTTTAAGCGAGATGCGGGCGAAAGCGCGGCGGCTGAAGCAATCACAGGGATCGCTGGATCTGCTGATCGTGGATTACCTGCAGCTGATGACTGGCGGAGGCCGGCGTTATGAGAATCGCACTCAGGAAGTTTCGGCGATCTCGCGCGGGTTAAAAGCCTTGGCAAAGGAGTTGGAGGTTCCTGTGATCGCACTCTCTCAGTTGAGCCGCGCGCCGGAGAGCCGTGGCGGCGACCATCGTCCGCAGCTTGCTGACTTGCGCGAATCGGGATCGATCGAGCAAGACGCTGACCTCGTCATGTTCATCTTCCGTGAAGAGGTTTACAACCAGGACGACCCTGCATTGCAGGGCGTTGCCGAGCTGATTATCGCCAAACAGCGCAACGGTCCCACCGGCCGGGTGAAAATGTCCTTCCTCAAAGATTCCACCCGGTTTGAGTCCATGGCGGGCGGCGGAATCGAAGCGTCGGAATGACCTTAGCCTAAGGTTCGGTTATCCTCGAATCGCTCAAAATTTCAGCCAAAGTCTGTGGAAAATACTGTGGAAGCGCAAATTCCCTCTACTTTGCAAGCGAAAAACGACCAATCGGTCGGATTGGCCTTAACAATACATTTATATGTAAGTCGCTGTATTTAAGACGGTTGATGGATTTCCTGAGTATTGGACATCTCCAGGCCTGAGAGTAGAAAATTCGGTGCAACCATTGAGATTTGCACATCCAGTAAGACCTGTACTTTCGGTCTAGGGGTAGTTGGAGTAATGTCCTTCAGCCAGTTTGACCTGCATCATGCCTTATTTTCAGCAAGTTTTCGCAGAAATTCCGAACACAATTCTAGTCATCCTGCCAGCTCAATCCAGCATAATTTCGACTAGGGTTTATTGCGGCTTGACTCTCATGAAAAAATCCACGAGGTTGCCGTCGGGATCCCGGAAATATATCGAACGCGTCCCCCAAGGCTGTGTGCTTGGCGGTTTTACCCACGTTGTAACGATGTTCTGCAAACGAGCATATTCTTTGTCTACGTCCGTCACACGAAATTCCAGAATCGAACTCCGGTTTTGCTTCGGCTGTGCGGCACCGGGAATGTAGTTTTCTTGTTTCTTCGCGTCGAAAATCGCCAGCGTTCCCACGCCCGTCGGGAATTCGACATAATCCTCGCCTGAGGCCACGCCTTTCCTCTGCAAGATTTGCTCGTAGAATTTCGTCAGATTTTTCACATCATTTGTGATTAGGCAGGTGTTTATCAATGCCGGAGGCTGGATGGTTGTTTCAGCAAATGCCGGCATATTTCTATCCCATAGGGTCACCATGCCGAGACTTACAAAGATCAGCAGAACTACATACAAAATGATCTTCGCTTTCATGCCGCTTCCTTTCGCGCAAATACAATTCAAACCATGGCAAAGATTCGCGGGAAGATTATTCGCTGCTCTCGCCCACTTTTAACACCGCAAGGAACGCCTCTTGCGGAATGTCAACGCGGCCGATGCGCTTCATGCGCTTTTTGCCTTCTTTTTGCTTCTCCAGCAATTTGCGTTTGCGGCTGATGTCGCCGCCGTAGCATTTCGCGATGACGTTCTTACGAATAGCGTGGACAGTTTCGCGGGCGATGATCTTTGCGCCAATAGAAGCTTGAATCGCAACTTCAAACATCTGCCGGGGGATCAGTTCGCGCATCTTGGAGACGAGCGCCTTGCCGCGCTCGTAGGCGAAGTCACGGTGCACGATTATCGAGAGCGCATCCACCGCATCGCCGGCCACGAGGATGTCGAGCTTGACCATCGGTGAATCCCAATGTCCGGCAAGATGATAGTCGAGAGAAGCATAGCCGCGTGACACGGATTTGAGACGATCATAAAAATCCAGAACAATTTCATTGAGCGGCAGCTCGTATTGCAGCATGACCCGCGACGCGCTGACGTACTCAAAGCTCTTCTGCTTGCCGCGTTTCTCTTCCACCAGTTTCAGGATTCCGCCAACATATTCCTCGTTGGTCAGGATGGTTGCCATGATCACCGGCTCGTTAATCTTGGCAATCTCGCTCGGATTAGGCCAGCGGGAAGGATTGTCCACTTCAATGACTTCGCCATCGGTTTTTGTGACGTCGTAACGGACGCTGGGAGCAGTGGTAATCAGATCGAGCCCGAACTCACGCTCCAGTCGCTCCTGAATAATTTCCATGTGCAGCAGTCCGAGGAAGCCGCAGCGAAAGCCGAAGCCCAAAGCAACAGAACTCTCCGGCTCGAAAAAGAATGACGAATCGTTCAGCCGCAATTTTTCCAGCGCCTCGCGCAGTTGCGTATGCGCATGCGCGTCCACGGTATAAATTCCCGCAAACACCATGGGCTTGATCTCTTCGAAGCCGGGCAACGCCTCCAAGGCCGGATCCGAGGGATTGGTAATGGTGTCTCCGATTTTCGTATCGGCAACGTTCTTGATTGTTGCGCTCAGAAATCCTACTTCGCCTGCCGCCAACTCATCCACGGCCACAGGCTTGGGCGTGAGCGCGCCCAGCGTTTCAATATCGAACACTGCACCGTTCGACCACAGGCGGATTTTCTGGTCCTTGCGGATGCGGCCTTCGAAGACGCGCGTAAGCACGATGACCCCGCGGTAGGGATCGAACCAGGAATCGAAGATAAGCGCCTGCAATTTGTTTTCAGGGTTCCCCTTGGGCGGAGGAATTTTCTTGACGATGGCTTCCAGAATGTCAGGAACGCCCTGCCCGGTTTTCGCGCTGATGGGGATCGCGTCGCTGGCATCAAGGCCAACCGCGCTTTCGATCATCTCTTTCGTACGGGCAATGTCGGCGCTGGGCAGGTCAATTTTGTTGATGACAGGAATAATCTCCAGCCCGTGATTGATAGCAAGGTAAGAATTGGCAAGCGTCTGCGCCTCGACTCCCTGCGAAGCGTCCACTACCAGCAACGCGCCTTCGCAGGAGGCAAGTGAGCGGGAAACCTCGTAAGAAAAATCCACGTGGCCGGGCGTGTCAATTAAATTGAGCTGGTAGGTTTCGCCGTCATGGGCCTTGTAAATCATCCGAACGGCGTGGGCCTTAATGGTGATACCGCGCTCGCGCTCCAGGTCCATGGAGTCCAGCACTTGCGCCTGCATCTCGCGCATGGCGAGCGACCCGGTCAATTCCAGCAGGCGGTCGGCCAGTGTGGACTTGCCGTGGTCAATATGGGCAATGATGGCGAAGTTGCGGATGTGGGCTGAATCCATGATGAGTGCGTAAGATTGATTTTAACAGCAGATGACAAAGGCTCAGGATTCGAGATATATAGGTCCTTTGCTGCGGTCAGGATGAGAATCTAGGTTGGCCATTGATAAGATGTTTTCATGAACGTTTTCACTGCGATTGACCACGTACAACTTGCGATGCCGCGCGGAAAAGAAGAAAAAGCGCGCCAATTTTACGGCGGAATCTTAGGCATGACCGAAATTGCCAAGCCGACCGAACTAGCGAAACGCGGAGGTTGCTGGTTTGCGAGTGGCGATGTGCAGATCCATCTGGGAGTAGAAGAAGATTTTCGTCCCGCGAAGAAGGCGCATCCGGCATTGCGCTGCGGGAATTACGAAGAACTGACTGCGAAGTTGCGGAGGGCCGGAGTGGAAACGACACCAGACACTACGATTCCCGGCGTGATGCGATGTCACATTCAGGATTGCTTTGGAAATCGGATCGAATTGATCAAAGAGTAAAGCTGCTTCGGTAACGCCGGATTGCTTGTCCGACGTCGCCGGGTCAAAGGCCCGGCGCTGCACAATCCGTGCAGCGACAAGCCCGTTACACCGAGTACGAAACATTCTCATCTCCGGCAATCTGCGCCAGAGCATGCGGACCATCCGCTGCGTCAGCCGTTGACTTCGCACCGCGGCGCATCGCAACGATTCCCGTCCGAACCATCTCGATAATTCCGTACGGACGCAGCACTTCCAGCAACCCATCAATCTTGTCTTCCGCGCCGGTAATTTCAATGGTCAGCGATTCGGGCGCGACGTCTACAACGCGTCCGCGAAAAACGTTGGCCAGTTCGAGCACGTGGGAGCGCGCTTCATGCGTGGCTGAAACTTTGATCATCGCAAGATCACGCGTCATGGCCGGCTCATTGGTGATGTTTTCCACCAGCAACACATTGACCAGCTTGTATAGATTCGCTTCGATACGGCGCGCCTGGTCGAAGTCTGCTTCCGCAGTGATGGTCATGCGCGAAACTTCCGGCTTTTCCGTGCGGCCAACCGTCAATGAATCAATATTGAAGGCGCGGCGGCGGAACAACGAAGCCACTCGCGTCAGCACTCCGGGTTTATTTTCAACGTGAACAACAAATGTATTCAGCATAAATTTCCCTTAAGTACGAACTCTTCACTTTTGTCATTTCGCCCCTGAGCGAAGTCGAATGGGGAGATATCTGCTTTTCGATCCCTCGAACAGCAGATTCCTGACCGCTAAAGCGGGTTCGGAATGACAATAACTACTCGTCTGCCGCTGTTTCTTCCAGTGGATTGGGCCGGCGAATCATATCGTTCAGCGCCGATCCCGCTGCCACCATCGGATAAACCGTGTCTTCCTGCTCTACCCTGAAGTCGAGCAACACGGGGCCATTGTGCTTACGAGTTGATTCAACCACGGGCACCACTTGCGACCGCTGCGTGACAGTCTCCGCGCGAATTCCGTAAGCTCCCGCGAGTTTGGCGAAGTCAGGACTCAACAGCGGCGTTGCCGCATAATTGCGCTCGTAAAAAAACTCCTGCCACTGCCGCACCATGCCGAGGTATCCGTTGTTGATAATCGCGATATTGATCTTCAAATTTTCCTGAACAATGGTCGCAAGCTCTGGCATAGTCATCTGGAAGCCGCCATCGCCGACGATCACCCAGACCTCTGCATCCGGACGCGCAACTTTCGCGCCGATCGCGGCAGGCAGGGCAAACCCCATGGTGCCGAGACCTCCAGAAGTGATCAAAGACCGCGGCTGGTCGTGCTTGTAATACTGCGCCTCCCACATCTGGTGCTGGCCAACGTCTGTCACCACCAGCGCATTGCCTTTGGTCTGACGCCAGATATCGTTGATAACGTGTGCGGCATAAAGATGGCCGTTGTCAGGCAGGTTCTGAATATCGCGGACCGCGGAGTCGCCTTTGAGCTTGTCAATCGAATCCAGCCATTCGCTGCGATCAATGGATTCCACCTTGGGAACCAGCTTCTGCAAAACTTCGCGCAAATCGCCGACCAGCGCGACATCCACCTTTACATTCTTGTTGATCTCCGCGGGATCAATTTCCACGTGGATCTTCTTCGCATTGGTCGCATAAGTTTTAAGGTTGCCCGTCACGCGGTCATCGAATCGCATGCCGAGCGCAATGAGCAGATCAGCTTCCTGAATTGTATGGTTGACCCAGGCTTCGCCATGCATGCCCATCATGCCAAGGTTCATGGGATGCGACGCCGGCAGCGCGCCGAGTCCCAACAGCGTCATGGCCACGGGAATTCCGCCGCGCTCAACCAGGTCGCGCACTTCTCGCTGAGCCCCAGAAGCAATCGCGCCCTGGCCAAGCAAAATTACCGGCCGCTTGGAATTCTGGATTAGGTCGAGCGCCTTCTTGTATTCCGCCGGGTCAGGAGAAAGATCCGGACGGTATCCGGGCAACTGTGGCTTGGCCGCCTCCCAGTCAAATTCGCACGAAGATTGTTGGGCGTCTTTCGTGATGTCAATCAGCACCGGGCCGGGGCGTCCGGAACGCGCAACATAAAACGCTTCGCGAATCGTGCGCGCGAGTTCGTCAGCGCGGGTCACCAGATAGTTGTGCTTGGTGATGGGAAGCGTGATGCCGGTGATGTCGGTTTCCTGAAACGCGTCCGAGCCAATGAGCTTGCTGCCAACCTGTCCGGTAATGCAGACGATGGGAGAAGAATCCATCATGGCCGTGGCGATGCCGGTGACCATATTCGTAGCGCCGGGGCCGGAGGTGGCAACCGCAACACCCACCTGCCCGCTGGCGCGAGCGAATCCGTCGGCCATGTGCGTGGCGCCTTGTTCGTG
>Ga0134125_10000444_pt1 | contig 55769 bp, 32 predicted proteins | sample KB31751_FD_96464 | JGI IMG/M metagenome (GOLD analysis project Ga0134125, IMG submission 96464) | Terrestrial soil microbial communities with excess Nitrogen fertilizer from Kellogg Biological Station, Michigan, USA - KB3-175-1 | ecosystem: Environmental > Terrestrial > Soil > Unclassified ... | reverse complement strand
GCACATCCACCCCTACATAATAGCTTCTCATTAGGGCTCTCCTTCCGGTTGTCTGCTTGAGGTCTTAGATCAACTCCAAGTTACAACCAATGGGGCGCCCTTTCATATATAGCGTGGTATCAAGCGAAACTGACCCATTATCTCGCACTTCACATCGTTGACACTTTGATGGTCGTTGGATATAGTCACCCGCCGAAAGCTCAATGACTGACGAAGTAGCCGCAAATCTCTGGCGGTCTCCTGGCACACCGGGTACTTGCAGCCCGCACCAACATCATCGTTTTTTGGGAGGATTTATGAATCGCGAAAACCGAAAATTCGCCTGGATCACTTTTATTGTTGCGATCATTTTAATGCACGCCGCCGGCACTGACGCGCAACGCCGGAACGGCGAATCAACAGCGCCCAAAGGTGGAAAACCACGCATCGTCGTGTTGGCAACAGCGTCAAGCAATACCTTGTGGACAACCAACGTAACGACCGCGACTTTGGAGGATGCCCTCACCCAAAGCGGGCGCTTCGAAGTCATAGCCGGAGCCCAGCGTGACAGGCTTCTCAAAGAACAAGGATTCAACAATTCCGATCTGGTCGATCCACAACAGGCAACCAAGGTCGGGAAGCTTTTGTCTGCGCGATACATAATTGTTGGGAATGCGCTGGATGTGACCGTCAAGAAAAAAGGCGGAGGCTTCAGCCCCATCGATCTGGGTTCGGAGATCAAGACGCGGATCCAGGTACAAATGATCGATGCTGAAACCGGCATCGTTAAGACGTCAAAGTCTTTCGAAGAAAAAGCCAACAAGGTAACAGCTACTGGCGCACAAACTGACAACGATGCGATTCGCGATGCTTATCGCAAGGCGATGGAAACCATTGCTACGAAATTTGTGAGTGAGTTAGGCGAAGCAGTTCCGACCGAGACGATCGTGCTCCTTGTCAGAGCTGGCCGCGTAGCACTTGATATCGGAGGTGAGCAGGTAAAAGTTGGTCAGGAATTCGAAGTTTTTTCGCAGGACGAGCCTATCCTCGGACCTGATGGTAAGCCCCGTGGTTACTTAACCACCAAATACGCTCGTTTGCGAATCTCTGAAATTGAACCTGGACTTTCGTGGTCGACTGTGGTTACGACTTACGACGAGAACGGCGCTCCCGACGCCGCGATCAAGGTGGAACGAATCAAGAAGAATATGTCGGCCAAGCGAGTGAAGTAACTCTGACCGATCACCCGAAACGCTATCTGTTTCCGCCCGAGTATTCAGAACTCTCGCCGGAAAACTAGCACGACAGGTAATCCATTATGACAAAACATCGGAGAACCGTTTTCACTTCCGCGGCGCCTAAATGGCTCAATGCGGTTATCTTGGGCGCGGCAGCGTTGATGGTGCTCAACTGCTTTGGTAGCGAAGCAAGTGCCGAAACACTCAAGAAGCGTTACACCTTTGACTACGACAGGACGACTCGCCGAGCGTCTTCGATTGCTGCCGCGACAAAGGCGAGAAAAAAGTTGTTGCTTGATTTTCTGTCAGCCAAGTTTGCTCCGGAAATAATCACTAATCTAGCTGAGGACATCGACGTCGCGCTTGACCCGCCAGATCAGTTTTTTAGCTCCTTCCAGGTCGTCAGCGAGAAAGTGAGTGAAGATGAGCTGAAAGTGACGCTTACCGTCGAAGGCGAGTTTGATTTCCCCGAGATGGTGACGGCGTTGGTGCAAAACAAAGTATTGAGCTTTGGCAAGCAGCCGCCGAAAGTGATGGTTTTGCCATCCTCACGTTTCGACGATCCGAAGGCGGCAAAAACCCTACGGGCACTGATCTACGACAAGATCAAACAGGCTGGCCTACGACCAGTTGCTTTCGAGAGTGCTGGTGAATCGGTCAGCTTTCGAATCAAAGGCAGCGTCACACCAACTGCGATCGAGCGCCAGGCGCTCATACGAACTGCCATCCAATATGGGGCTGACTATCTCATCTACATAGACGCGGAAGTCGAGTCCAGGCCTTTTCAACAGGGCGGTTACGTTGCCGATACGAACTTTATACATACCATTCTGCGGCCCAATGGCGCTTTGATACTTGGAGAGTCGATAACGAGCGAACGCGGTAGCGGCTCCACGGCAATGCTGGCGTTTGATCGCGCCCTCGACTCCGTGGCTCCGGTCATTGCGAAAATGGCGATAGGGCAGCTCTACCAATCGATCTACTCCGACAGCGACGTCATTTACAACACGCCGAAGCTGCTGCAGGAGAAAGCCGTGGTCATCAACTTTGGTAATGCGGCGCTGGTGGAGGCGGTGGTTGCTCGGCTCAAAAGTTCCGGCGCCAGCGCGAGGCTTGGGACAGGTATGTCCGATGTTGTTGCTCGCATTTCCATCGAAACGACGATGGATGATTTTGAGCTCTACGAATGGTTCAACCAGCAAAAATTCACAGTTGGTGGAAAGGTATTTAGAACGCCGGTAGTTGCCTATGCCGAAAACCGAATTGAAGTCGAAGCCGTGGCGGATCAGGTAGCACCCAGACGTCCTCCCATAGGTAAAGCACCGCCTCGTATCAAGCGACCGACAACTACTCAGCCCCTTGATTCATTGGCAAAGGTAGTTCTGCAGCTGAGGCCGGCAAAGTTTAATTGAGTCTCTCTCACAAGACGTCAGGTTACTGACCTGGTTGTTTCAAGCTCGGAACCGCGCGTCCCGCAAGTATGTCCTTAACATCCCGGGCGTGCGGTCCCTGGGGTGCGACCTCGAGATATCGCGCAAACGCTCCTCTTGAACCTTCGGTATCTCCCGCATAATGCAGCGCAAATCCACGATAGTAGTGAAGGTCAGCGTCACTCGGTTTGAGAGCCAACGCCCGATCAAACGCGTCGGCTGCCTCACGAAAACGTTTCACCACCAGTAAGGCCATGCCGTTGTTGGTCAAGACCTGGGCCGACGGCTTTGCATATTGTTTGATAGCAATCTCATATTCAATGACTGCCTCGGCGGCCTTACCCAGATCGTAAAGCGCGACTCCGAGATTTTCATGAGCTTCAGGAAAGGTAGGCTTAGCTTCGATTGCCTTGCGATACTCCTCGACCGCCGCAGTGTTCTTTGAGGCCGCGGCAGCACTGGAACCGGATTGCGCCAGCGAATAGGCCTGCTCTTGATACGACTTGCCGGCTTTGTAATGGGTATCCGCTGTCTGCTCTTCGCCGGACGTTGCCGTTCCAGTAGAGTCTGGCTTAGCTTGATTCCCTTGAGCGGTCGGTTGGCTTGGTAGATTGCTGACAATCTCCGGGCTGGTTGGCTTCGAGCGAAAATAGAAGAAGTATCCGGCAAGGCCGAGGCCCACGAAGAGCAGCAGAGCAAACGCGGGGATAAGGAGCAACGGTAGCTTTGATCGCTGTTTGATCGGTTGAGATGGCGGCGTCGAAATGGGCGGCTGCCATGGCGCGGCAATCGTGGCCGAAGGTGAGGCTGAAGGGGAGGCCGAACGGGAAGCACTAACGGAAACGTTTTGATCCGTACGCGGCGCCATCATCGTCACTGAATCAGACGCCCCAGGAGCGCCGAGTTCGGGCTGCGTCAAATGAGTCTTTTCTAAGGACGCCGATGAGCGGAAGTTCGCCGGGCGATTGTCGGTGACAGTGGGCATATCACCAAGAGACACTGGACTAGCCGACGCAGCTGAGCTGAGGGCTGCCGCAAATTTCTGGACGTCGGGTATGCGCTTCTCGGATTCTCGCGCCAGACCAGACATCACCACTCTGTCTATCTCTTCGCTCAACAACGGAGCGGTGGCGCGCAAGGATCGCGGCTCTCCGTTGACTCGTCTCATCATTAGGGTTCGCAAGTTGTCGCCCTCGAACGGAAGCGTGCCGCTCAACATTTGATAGACGATAATCGCGAGACTGTAGAGGTCGGATCTCGAATCCAGAGGCTCGCCCAGAACTTGCTCCGGCGACATATAGGTTGGCGTGCCAAGTAAAAATCCGGTTTGCGTGAGATTGTCCTCGCTGTCTTCGACACTCTTGGCGATGCCAAAGTCGAGCACCTTTACCAGCTCGGTCTCGCTATTTTTGCGGGTGAGCATGATGTTGGCGGGCTTGAGATCCCGATGGACTATCCCCAACGCATGGGCCGACGTCAGAGCGCGCGCGATCTGAGTGGTAATGTTGACGACACGCTCGAGTGACAACGAACGTTCGCGCGCCAGTACTTGCGCCAGCGATTCACCTTCAATGTATTCCATTGCGAGGTAAAGCAAGCCCGGCTCCGCTTCGCCGAAATCGTAGATGGTAACGGCATTGGGACTATCAATGCGACTGCTCATCTTGGCCTCGCGGCGAAAACGGGCGCTGGCGGATTCCATGTCGGAGGCGACGGGCGTTAGCAGCTTGATCGCGCAAATCCTGTCCATCTGAGTGTGGATAGCCTTGTAGACCGCACCCATACCGCCTTGTCCAATTGTTTCGACGATGCGAAAGCGCCCGTCGAGGACTCGACCGAGCATAGGATCGGTGACTGGCGCCGCTTCCTGATTTAGTACGGAACCATCAAAGGGACAGATACGGAAGTCCTGATCGCCAAAGTTTCTTTTACACTGTGAGCAAACTTTCATCTTGCTTCTGAGACTGTTTGGCAGGTGTAAAGCCTGCTGAGCCTAGCACCCTACGCGAAGTCGATCAAGAAACTTATGTTGTAACCTCTCCTGAGAATTTGGAGTGCGGCGGCCTGTCACCGCTTTGGCCTGCGGCGGCTTGACGCCGCTATTCAGGAAATGCTGGCTTTATCTCAGATAAGCTGCGACAAGTCGCAGCGACCAAAGCGCCGACCCATATCGGCGCGCTCCAAACCAGCGCACTACCGAACTAACCTTGAGTTTTCGATTGACAGAGGCAGGAGCAATACTTACATTTTGTGCGCAACCGCCAGAGTAATTGTTCTCGATGTATCTCTCGCAAGATCAAGTTGCTCAGATCCTAAGTAGCGGTTCTCAACTCTCAATCTTTCTTGTAGCTCGATATCAAAATGTTAGAGGCGAAGACCGTCCTTCAGAATCGCTACTCCGTCAGCCACTTCCCAGCAGTGAGGCTTCAAGCTCGCGGCGGGCCTCTTCGTCGTTTCCCCAGTACATGAAAATTACTCTCATTGAAGAGCGCGGCGAGGCACGAGCGGCAGAGCGCTCGTTTCAGGGTTCGATCATTAAGGTCGGGCGCGATGCGTCGGAGTGTCAGATTGTCTTCGATGGCGGCGAATGGCCGATGGTATCGCGCCGGCACGCGGAGTTTCGTTCGCTGGAAAAACTCTGTGTGCTGGTAGACAACAACTCCACTTTTGGTACTTACGTGGAAGGACAACGAGTCGCTGGTCCAACTGAAGCTCGCGCCGGCCTAACAATTCAATTTGGCACGGATGGCCCGGTAATTCGAATCACGCGCATCGATCTGGACTCATCGAGTGACGACGAGCATTTTGATAACTCCAGCGCGCAGGAGATGAGCGCAACCTCGTCAATACTCGAGAAAGACACAACGAAATCCATCCCGCCGCTTCGTCAGCCTCAGCCCGCGCTGCTTGAGTTTGTCAGTGGTCCGGAAGTAAGTCCCAAACGAATCATAATTGAAAAAGACGTCATTACTCTCGGTCGAGCCCCAGAGCTTGATGTTGCTGTGGAGGTCGGCGCCGCAGTGGTCTCGCGGTGCCATGCCGAAGTTCGACGGAACGCGGATGATTTTGTTGTTGGCGACCGGGGCAGCTTCAACGGGACACTTCTCAACGGCCAACGTATTGCCATACCTACACCACTCAATGATGGCGATCTGATTCAACTCGGCCCAAGTGGTCCGGTATTACGATTTGTTCATCATGGCCAACAACGCGTGACGCAAACGGGCATAGCGATCGCTCCGGATGGCCCGTCGCTGAAAGGAGCATTGGCCGCGATTGCTAAGAAAGCGACCATCGTCAAGCGAGACCCTGATTCATCTCAACAGGTTCCCGTCGATCGAAGTCGCGAACCGGTGTTACGCGTTCGTTTCAATGATAAATCTCAGCTCTCGATCGGCCGTGCAGAAGATAACGACATTCGTTTGGATGGTCTGCAAATCTCAAGTCACCATGCCCGTGTTTTGAAGAGCGGCGGCGACGTTGTTATCGAAGATAACAACTCAACAAATGGCGTGTATGTGGATGGCAAGCGACTATCCGGAAAAGAGTTGCTGAGGCGCGATGCCATTGTGCAGATCGGACCCTTTCTTCTGCAGGCTGACGCAGCGGACGGAGTACAGGTTTTCGATACGCGCTCAAAGACGCGCATCGACGTACTGGAAATTACCAAAGTGGTTCCTAACAACGTGGGGAGCGGCACCATCACCTTGCTCGATGGAGTCAATCTTTCAATTCAGCCAAATGAGTTCGTGGGCCTATTAGGTCCTTCAGGTGCGGGCAAATCCACTCTGATGGATGCCTTAAATGGAATGCGTCCAGCCACCCGCGGTCAGGTCCTCATAAACAATCTCGATCTCTACCGGTATCTTGATTCGCTAAAGCAGTCCATTGGCTACGTTCCTCAGGACGACATCATTCATCGAGAGTTAACTGTCTACCGAACGCTTTATTACGTCGGCCGGCTGCGCCTTTCTCGAGATGTGTCAGAGGCCGAGATCGATCAGATTGTCACCGAAGTGATGGACGTTACTGGACTCTCTGAGCGTCGAGATGTTCCGATCTCACAGCTTTCCGGTGGCCAGCGCAAGCGTGTTTCCATCGCCGTCGAGTTGATAACCAAGCCATCAGTAATCTTCCTTGACGAGCCCACCTCGGGTCTCGATCCCGCCACTGAAGAGAAGGTAATGGTGCTCTTCCGGCAAATTGCGGAAAGCGGTCGCACCGTAATTCTCACGACGCACGCGATGGAAAACGTCAAGCTGTTCGACAAAATCGTCGTCTTGATGCGAGGGAAACTCGTATTCTACGGAGCTCCGCAAAGGGCCCTCGAGCACGTTGGCGCATCCAGCTTCAAAGATCTCTACGACAAGCTCGAGGCCCCGATTGAACAACGGATTGCAGATCTCTCCAGGCGAGAACCCGGGCAAATAGATTCTCGAAACATTGAGAAAGGAAAGATCACTGAAGAAGTAGCCGAAGAGTGGAAGCGCCGCTTTGTCGATACAAACGAGTACGACCAAAACGTCCGACAGCGCTTCAAGGATATCACCGAGGTAGGACCTGCCGTCGCACCGGCCAGACCGCGCCGGGCAGTCACGGATGCTATCCGGCAGTGGCGAACGCTGTCGCAGCGCTACCGTGAGGTATTGAGCCGCGACAAATTCAATCTCTTTATTCTGTTTGTGCAAGCTCCGATTATCGCCGTTCTTACCGCGCTCGTAGTTGCTCGGGACGCTCCTCGTGATTTCGCATATTTCATGTTGGCGCTGGTGGCTGTGTGGTTCGGCGCCTCGGTCGCAGCGAGAGAGATTATTAGAGAACGCGCGGTCTATAGTCGTGAACGCATGGTTAATCTGGGATTGTTACCGTACGTTTGCTCAAAACTCTGGGTGCTTTCGCGAATTGTTGGTCTCCAGTGCTTGCTACTGTTCGCAACTCTGAAGGTCTTCGACTTTACCGGTGTGATGAAAATGCCAGGCATTATTTTCGGACTACCACAATTTGCAGTGATGCTTCTCACCGCCATGGTTGGAGTCGCGCTTGGCTTGTTTGTTTCAGCGCTCGTAAGAACTTCGGAGATGGCGACCAGCTTGATCCCGCTTATTCTGATTCCTCAAATTCTGTTTTCCGGTCTGGTTGGCGTTCCCAAAGGCCCCTCGAGATGGGTTGGGGTTTTGATGCCGGCAACCTGGTCGTTTGATGAGATGAAGCGCCTGTCGAAAGATGAGGTCAAGGTGCTGCGGGGTAAGGAAGAAGGGGCTGAGCCTGCGACTACGAATGACGGACGAGGGCTCTACAAGCAAACAGAACACGTCAACAATCAGAGAATAGATGAGAAACATCAGGAGATTGAAGACTACCGAGCGCGCTCAGAAGCGAGATCGCAAGATTTTGAAAGGGAGATGGAAGATTACCAGAACGCGTTGGCGCAATATCAGCGTGGACTCCTGAAAACCGAACCCACTCGGCCGCGCTCACCGCTACCTGATCCCGCGCCGGCCAAAGTAAAAGTCGAGAGAATCCCCGACGACCTCAGCGACTATGTGGAGTTTCTGCATCTATGGGGCGGAGTTTGGCTCAATCCGTTGGTTCTCCTGACGATCTTTATGGTCCTGGTATTAGGCACGGTGCGAGTATTGCGATCTCGAGACGTGAGCTGACTGACGCAGATTGTTGATAATAGGCTGTGTTCCACAACTCGCTGCGACAGGTCGCAGCGACGAAAGCGCCGACAGGTCGGCGCACTCCAAATTACGGCACTACCGATAGAGAGTATTGCTTGCCAGAGTTGGGGTCGTCATCTATTGTCCCGTTCCAAACTTTCGCGGAGACTTCAATGAAAAACCTAAAGCTGTTCTGTCTGGCCCTGCTTATCACAGTTGCGTTGTTACCGGTACCATTTTGGACGAGATCAAGTTTCATAAGTGTCTCGAGGGCGGCGGGGAGCTCTCAAAAGACCGGATCGGTTGCCGGATTCTATGATGTTCGCAAGTTCGGAGCGCAGGGTGATGGAAAGAAGCTCGATACCGCGGCCATTAATCGAACTATCGACGCGGCAGCCGCAGCCGGAGGCGGCACCGTTTTCTTTCCCGCGGGAAACTATCTTTCAGTCTCGATTCGTTTGAAGAGCAACGTGGCGCTGTATCTCGACCATGGCTCGACCATCATTGCCGCCGAAGTTGGGAAGGGAATCGCTTACGATTTGCCCGAGCCAAATCAGTGGGATGCTTACCAGGACTTTGGCCACAGTCACTGGCGCAATAGTTTGATCTGGGGAGAGAACCTTGAAAACATTTCCATTCTTGGCCCCGGACGAATTTGGGGAAAGGGCCTGGTGCGAAGCGGCAATCAATCGCGAACCAAAGAACAGAACGATGCGTTGGCAAAGGCGCCAGCGGATCCAACGACTGGACCATTTGGCTATCCGAATGCTCGCGACGCCGTCGAGCCAGGCTGGGGAAACAAATCAATCAGTCTCAAGCTCTGCCGTAACGTGATTATTCGTGACATCTCTATCCTGCATGGCGGGCACTTTGCGATACTCGCAACCGGCGTCGATAACCTGACGATCGACAACATCAAAGTAGACACTAACCGCGACGGGATTGACGTCGATGCGTGCAAGAACGTGCGCATCTCAAACTGCAGTATCAATTCACCGTTTGATGATGCGATTTGTCCCAAGAGCTCCTACGCGCTTGGTTACGCGCGCGCGACTGAGAACGTCACGATTACGAATTGCCAGGTCAGCGGCTACGACGAAGGGAGCTTTCTTGATGGAACTTACAAACGAGAATTCCGAAATCCAAATGGTCTCTTCAGCCCCACCGCACGAATAAAGTTCGGGACTGAGTCCAACGGCGGTTTCAAAAACATCACAGTCTCGAATTGCGTCTTTGATTATTCGAGAGGGCTCGCCCTGGAGGCAGTCGACGGCGCACTGCTGGAAGATGTGACTATCAATAACATCACGATGCGTGACATCAGTAACTCTCCGATCTTTCTGCGACTTGGTAATCGAGCTCGTGGTCCGAAAGAGAAAACCACCGTTGGTGCTTTACGGCGCGTCATCATAAGTAACGTCGTCGTCTACAACGCTGACTTGAAGTACTCATCGATTATTAGTGGTATTCCCGGACATCCAATCGAGGATATTCAGCTGAGCAATATTCGAATTTACTCTCAAGGCGGCGGGACGAAGGAGCAAGCGGCGCTTGAGCCTCCTGAAAAGGAAGATGCGTATCCGGAACCGACGATGTTTGGAGAACTACCCGCGCATGGCTTCTTCATTCGACACGTCAAAGGGCTGCAGATGAATGATGTGAGCGTGACTTATCTTAAGGATGATGCGCGGCCCGCGTTCGTAATGATTGACGTCAAAGGCGCAGACTTTTATCGACTGCGCGCTCAGCACGGTCTGGATGTGCCCACCTTCGTTCTTCGAGATGTTGAGGGCTTGAACATTCAGCAGAGTTGGCCGCTCGACGATGTGCGGCTGGATCGAGTGGCGGCGAAAAAGCTTTGACAGCGAAAACTCTATCCGCAGATTACGCAGATTTCGACTTTCGGCTGGCGATCAGCTCCTGGTTCAGATGTTTGTGTTTGTGGAGAATTGAAAGGTATTTGCGGACTCAACTGAGATCAGCTCGAGGTTGGGAAGGGTTGCTTGCGCCCGCCTCAAGTTACCAAAGCTCTCAACTAAGAGATCATCAAAACTCCAGCTCGATCAAAATTGAGTGCCAGGGAAACTTGAGGCGGGCGCAAGCAACCCTTCCCAACCTCGAGCTGATTGAGCTTGACTGATTCATTTACAACTTGACGCCTATCCCGATACTACAGATGTGGCGGAAAGTGATCGATGAGGGTAAGATTCAGGCGAACCGATAGACCGAATGAACATGCCTGTCACTCTAGCTGACATTGCTCGCGAATTGGGCGTCTCAAAGATGACCGTTTCGCGAGCTATAAATAACAACCCGCTCATTACTCCTCAGACTCGGAAAAAAGTGCTCGAGGTGGCGCGGCGGCTCAACTATCAGCCGAACCAGCACGCGCGAGCTCTGGCTACGAACCGCTCGCATTTGATTGGCATCATCGTTCCGGATTTGATGAATTTGTACTTTGCGGAAGTAATTCGCGCGATCGAAACCGTTGCGAGGCCCGCCGGCTTTCAGCTTTTGATTTGCGTAACCGATGAAGATACCACTCGCGAAATCGAGGAGGTCGAAGCGCTGCTACAGCGAACGGATGGGCTAATTATCAACTCGGTGTTTCCTCCGAGCGAGACTCGAGCCTATCGAAAAATGTTGGCAAAAGGCGCGAAGATAGTATTGGTGGATCGAACGCTCGAAAACCTGAAGTGTTCGAGCGTTGCTACCGACAACATCAAGGTGGGCCAGCTGGCTACGGAACATCTCATCAGCCTTGGACATAAGCGCATCGGGCACTTGCGAGGGGATTCGTCATCGGTAAGTAGCGATCGTTTTGAGGGCTACAAGGACGCGCTGAATCGATACAAATTGCGTTTCACGAAGTCGCTGGCTCGTGATTGCGGTCTTTTGGAATCTGAGGGGTACCAGGCAATGCGGAGTTGGTTAGCCGAAGGTGATTTGCCCGATGCGATTTTCGCCGTCAACGATCCGGCTGCAATCGGTGCGATGAAAGCCCTCGATGAGGCACGCTTGCGAGTCGGAAAAGATGTAGCCCTTATTGGAGCCGGAAACATCCACTATGGCGAAATGTTGCGCGTGCCTTTGAGCACCGTGTCGTGGTCGCGCAGTGAGATGGGTAGCAATGCTGCACGACTTCTGATTGAGAGTATCGAATCAAAGAACTCGCCGCCGCGACCCCATCGAGTCGTGTTGCAGCCGGAATTGGTGGTGCGAGATTCGTCCGGGCCGAGAGTTGAGAATAGGGTTTTGAGGATGGCCTCTAACTAAGGGCACTAACGTGAGCGATCTGAATTTTAGGCCACAGATGAACACGGATATAACGGATCTGAACCAAATAGGAATCTTAGATCTGTGTTGCTCCGTGTTCATCTGTGGCTGGGAATGAATCAGGGTAGAAGCGGTTTGATCCTGGTCGAGTCAAGTCTAAGCAGGGTAACGGCAGTTCTTACTCAACTTTAGCAGGCAAGGATGCCTGCGCTCCCACGCCAGCCTCGATCAAACCATAATGACTTTCGAGGTGACCATTACGGCTCTTCTGAGCGTAGCCCAACTCAGCGCCTCCTGAAATTACATGGTCCACACCGGTGGTGAAGGTAGCCTGTGAGGCAATAAAGAGACACAAACGGCCCACCTCTTCGATTTGCCCCATTCGTCCTAACAATTGCGCGGCCTCGCCCCGCGACCTGTACTCTTCCGGATCCGAAGCCTGATCGATCGCTTCCTGCCATAACGGTGTATAGACATTCCCCGGAGATACCGAGTTGACCCGAACACCGTGTGGCGCCTCATCAACAGCCAGAGCCTTCGTGAAAGCTGTAATCGCGCCTTTGGTGGCGACGTAAGTCGTAGCGTGATGTTGGCCGATGGTTGCGACCAGGCTGGACATGTTGATGATGTTGCCTTGGGTTTGGCGCAAGTAGGGCAGCGCAAACTTTGACGCTGAAAAAATACTCACGAGATTCAGATTGAGCAGTTCGCGAAACTCTTCTACTGAAAAGTCGTCGATTGGTTTGTGCGGTGGATGCCAGCCGGCGTTATTGATTAAGCAATCAATCCGGCCGTGGTGTGCGATTGCCTTCTCAATCAGCAGCCTGATGTCCTCAGTCTCTCGAACATCACAATATATGAAAATCGCGCTTCCGGAGCCCTGAGCTTGCGCGACTTCATTCAGCGAAGAAACTACCGCTTCGCCTTCAGCCTGGTTGTTACAGCAGATTACGAGATGTGATCCCGCCCTGATGAATTCCTGAGCGCAACCCTTACCGATGCCGCTGCTGCCGCCGGTTATGATTACGACTTTTTCAGAGTAGGGAAGATCAGCCATTTGAAAACCTTGGGTTCCTGATTCGGTCAAATAACATTAACGCGCCGGCTCTGGAGTTCAGAGTCTTAAGTAAAGGTTCATTAGCCAGATTGGCAAGAAAAAAATGCGATGCTCGAGTTTTTTCGCGGCAGTTCATAGCTGCCGCTGAATACCGCATCGTTGGCCTGAGCGAGACAGACTAAGCGCTGGCGCTAATCCAGTCTCAGGAATGTTACCGGTAAAATAATACTTGTTAACGGTAACAAAATCAAGTATGCTGTTTCGGCAAACCAGAAGTCAGGGCTTTAGCGCGCAGCGCCGGAGCCAAATCTTTCCTTAGTTGTTAGTAGTTTAAGTCGAACCCTGGACGGCGGTGTTTAGTTCTACGAAGCCACTCAGCTCGAGTGGTTCGTAGCGAAAAAGCGCTGCAGAAAAACGCAACGACTACTAAACGCCGCCCGGAAATTGTCACCAATTTCTTTTGATAAGTTTGTTCGAAGTGCGAACAAAGTACTTGCGCCGGTAGCTCCGGCTTGAGATCAAACCCCCGAAGTAAGGAGGCCCACTCATGATTAGGTTCGTCTCGCGATGCTTGCTGCTGGTCCTTTCATTTTTTGTGCTTTCGTTCTGCGTTTCGACTGTTTCGGCGCAGTCGGTGACCGGGTCGATTTCGGGAGTGGTAACTGATTCTTCGGGCGGGATCATTGTCGGCGCGGCCGTCACGATAATCAACGACGGAACCGGCGCATCTCGAAGCGATTTAACTACCGATGAGGGACGCTTCATGCTCTCGGGCTTACAGCCCGGTGTTTACACCTTGAAGATTGAGCGCACCGGATTCCAGCGGCTCGAGCGCAAGAATACAGTGCTCACGTTGAACGAGAGCCTGGCGCTCGGAAAGCTCGAGTTGACCGCGGGCCAGGTGAGCGAGACCGTCGTGGTCACCAGCGAGGGGGCAAAAGTTGAAAAGGAATCGAGTGATCTGACAGCACGCTTGACTGCGGATCAGCTTAACCTCATCTCCACCAAGGGCCGGGATGTAACTTCGTTATTGCGTCTGTTGCCTGGAACTTCCAACATCCCCGACACCGAAGGCGTAGGCGATGGATTTGGCACTACGCTGCCAAATTTTTCGGGCGGTCGCGGTCGTTCTACAGTCGCTACCGTTGATGGCTTGAACGCGAGCGAGCCCAGCGGCAGCAACCTGCTAAGTATGACCACGAGTCAGGACGCGATTGCCGAAGTGAAGGTGCTGCGCGATAACTACAGCGCTGAGTTCGGCAACAACGGCGGCGCCTTGATCAATTTGATTACAAAGGGCGGCGGCAAAGAGTACGCCGGCACTGCATATTACTTTCTTAGAAACGAAGCTCTAAACGCCAACAATTTCTTCAGCAACAAAGGCGGCTTAAAGCGACCGCTCTATCGTCACAATATTTGGGGTTTCAATATTGGCGGCCCAATGCCGCTACCGAAGTTCGGCGATGGCGGGCCGTCGCTGTGGAAGAATAAAGCCTTCTTCTTCTTCAATCTCGAGAAGCCACACACAATTACCCCGACCGACCCGGTCTTCGTAACAGTGCCGTCAGCACTTGAGCGGGCTGGTGACTTTTCGCAATCAATCAACTCCAGCGGCGTGAAGCCGATCATCCTCGATCCGGTTACGGGCGTGGCTTTTCCAAACAACATAATCCCCACAGGGCGAATTAATAAGAGCGGACAAGCGCTGCTGGGCTACTTCCCCTTGCCGAATGCCACGAAGACTGCATCGGGTTCGGCTTTCAACTACATCAAGCAGCAAAGTCAGGATACGCCGAAGCACAGTTACGTGATTCGCTTCGATATCAAGCCCACGAATAGCGATAGCATTTTCTTCAAAGCACAATGGTGGACGTCTGACAACGAGGGGCTCGGTACGTCGGGTTGGCCCAACACCGCGACGGGTCGCGATCGCTGGGGCATCAGCTCACATTATCTCTACACTGATGACGGTCGTTCAGCTGACTGGGTGCACATATTTAGTCCGAACCTGGTGAATGAATTCAATGTTGGTTGGCGCACTGACACCGAAGGATTCATACCTTCGGATGGTTTTGCTGAAGGACTGAGGAGGTCGGCGCTCGGTTACACGGCTCCGCAACTCTTTCCGTCAAATAACACGCTCGGTCTAATTCCCAGGGCCACCGGTTGGACCAGTGTTTCGGGTAATGCCGCAAATATTAATTGGCTGGATCGCTGGGGCGAAGTGGGTGAAGATCACATTAAGCCTTCCATTTTCGATAACGTGTCTCTGACGAGGGGTGATCATAGTATTATGTTCGGGTTTTACTTCGAGCGATTACTGAATCGAGAAGCGCCTGGCGGCCAATGGTCAGGCGTTTTTGATTTTGGTAACAGCACCACGAATGGCTTTACCACGGCCGCCGGGAATACAGGCTATGCTTACGCGAACGCGCTCCTCGGAAACTTCAATAGCTACACGGAAAACAACGCGCGGCCTTTTACCAATGAACAGCTCACGTTATTTCAGTGGTACGCTCGCGATCAATGGAAGGTTAACAAGAGCCTGACGCTGACTTACGGTTTGCGCCTGGGGTACCACTCCCCGTTCTTCCAAATCGACGGGCAGGGTTCAAACTTTGATCCGGCCAGGTTTGTAGCCGCCAATGCGCCGTTACTTTATTTGCCCTACTGCAAGGGATCTCCCAACGGCATTCCGGCGTTTGGAACAGCTTGTACAGCTGCTAACCAGTTCGCAATCGATCCGCGTAATGCAGCTCAAGCCAATCCGGTCCTGGTGGACCGCAGATTCATTAGATCATTCGTACCGGGGACCGGCGATCAGCTTAACGGCTTAGCCTTGCCGACCGATCCCTCTACTCCAAAGGGATACCGCAGTACCGCGCCAGTTGATTGGGAACCGCGCGTTGGATTCGCCTGGGACATCGGAGGCGCTGGGAAGACGGTTTTGAGGGGTATGTTCGGATCGTATCATGCGCCTCGCATCGGTGGTGGAACCGGAGGCGCGAGCAGTCTCGGAAACAATCCTCCGCAGCAGCGGACGTTCACTATTCAAAACGGAAACATTGAGACACTTCCGTCTCTTATCAACACTTCATTACTGTTTCCGACTACCATCAGCGCCTTGCAGGTTAAATCGAAAACTCCTACCAGTTATAACTTCTCCTTTGGCGTGCAACGTGATGTCGGATTCAAGACTGTAGTAGAGGTGAGCTACGTCGGATCGCAAACGCGCAATCTCGGGCAGAGACGGAATCTGAATTCTATTCCGGACGGAGCGAAGTTAGCGTTGAATTGTCCCGCAGGGTCACTCGTAACCAACTGTAACCGAGACGCGACGACTGCGAATGCAGCCCTGAACAATGATTTCCTCCGTCCCTACAGGGCTTACGGCGATATTAATCTGGTGACCTGGGACGGAAATGCAAACTACAATTCAGTTCAGGTGCAGGTCAACCGTCGTTACACTCAAGGTTTTCAATACGGGGTCGCTTACACGTATTCAAAGTCATTTGATTATGCCAATGACGATACATCTGATCTTTCGTTCCCGCGACCGTATCGGGCTTTTAACTATGCGCCGTCAGATTTTGATCAGACCCACATTCTAACTATCAATTACATCTATGACGTGCCCGATCTGAGCCGTCGATGGAACAGTCCGGTTGCCAAAGCCGTCTTCGACAATTGGCAAATTTCAGGAACGACGTCATTCGCTACCGGCAGACCGAAGAACAATATCGCGGTGACATATACTGCGACAGCGGCAACGATATCACTTAGTTCAACCTGCCCGGTTGGCTCGACGCAGACTTCCACCAATGCCGGCGCCGGCACACAGGTCTGCACGCCAATCACCGATTTCACCGGCGGAACTGTGAACGCGCGGCCCGTCATCCTTTGCGATCCAATGAAGGGCATCAGCGGCGCGGATTCAAAAGGCACGCCCTATGTGATCAATCCGACTTGCTTTGGAAAGCCCAGCGCTATCGGCCAAATCGGAAACATGCCGAGGAACAACGTTCGTATCCCAAGTATTTTCAACAGCGACCTGGCGTTCTTCAAAAATGTTCCGATTGGAGAGCGCCGCGCGGTGCAATTGCGTTGGGAGATTTACAATCTCTTCAATCGCGCTAATTTCAACGACATCGACGGCGCGCTGGCGTTCGGTTTGATCGTCAGCAACCCAACTGGAGCGGCGTGTTCGGCTGCCAATGTATGCACGGCCAGCTTCCAGCAAACAAATAATTCTTTTGGGACTCCGACGACGGCTCGCTTCCCGCGAGTTATGCAGGCTTCCATCAGGGTTAATTTTTAGAGAAACTGTTGGCCCGTTTCTCGTTATCAAAGCGACATCTGCTTGTATTCGTCGGATGCAAGACCGGACTTCCACCAAACACGTCCCGGCTAGATCGCCTGATGAGCCTGGACGTTTTTGGCTAATAGCCAGTCAAAATCAATTATGAACAAACTGACTCGACGAGACTGTCTGAAGTTACTTGGTACCAGCGCCACAGTTGCCGCTGCAGATCTTTCCTTTTCATCTGCGAGCCGTTTAGCTGTTGCGCAACAACAGCCTAAGCCGCCCGAGGAATCTCCGGAAATAATTGCTGACCGCAAACGGCGCATGAAGTGGTGGCATGAAGCCAAGTTTGGGATGTTCATTCATTGGGGGCTCTACAGTCTTTTTGGCCGGCACGAGTGGGTCATGGAAATGGAAGGCATTCCGGCGACTGAATATCAAGAGGCTGCGAAGCGCTTCAATCCGAAACCAAACGCGGCTCGAGATTGGGCTAGGTTAGCCAAGCGCGCTGGACAGAAATACATGGTGATGACCACCAAGCACCATGAAGGTTTTTGCCTGTTCGATACCAGGACCACGGATTACTGTGCTCCCAAACAAGCAGCGAAGCGTGACCTGGTGCGCGAATATGTCGATGCTGTGCGCGCTGAAGGCCTGCGAGTCGGGTTCTATTACTCGCTGATGGATTGGCATCATCCCGACGGAGCTCGCTGTGCAACAGATGAAGCATCGAGAAAACGCTTTGTCGAGTACATCCACACTCATCTTCGCGAACTGCTCACGAATTACGGCAAGATCGACATTCTTTGGTATGACGTCTCCTGGCCTCTCGATGTCAACGGCTGGGAATCGGAAAAGATGAACCAGATGGTCTTCAGTCTGCAGCCGGACATTATCCTCAACAACCGAAACAAACTTCCCGGAGATTTCGCGACGCCCGAACAACGAATTGAAGCAGCCGAAGCAGGGCGGGCCTGGGAAAGCTGCATGACGATGAACGACAGTTGGGGTTATCACACCGCTGATGACAACTGGAAGACTCCCAAGCAGGTTATTAGAAATCTAATTACCTGTGCCCACGACGGTGGAAATTATTTGATCAATATTGGCCCAAAGCCCGACGGCTCCATTCCTGAGGAGTCGATTCGCATCATGACCACCGTCGGTAACTGGATGGATAAGAATGGCGAGGCATTATATGGCGCGGATGTTTGTAATCCGCGACGTTCTCGCAACGGCAGCTTCTCGCGCAGAGGAAACACGCTGTACTTTCATGTGCATTTCTGGCCGAGCGGCGGTGACTCGCTCGCGTTTGCCGGACTCCAAACCAAAGTTAAGTCCGCTAAGCTCCTGGCTACTGGCCAAAAAGTCGACTTTGATCAGGACACCTACCGTATCCGGTTCAAAGGCCTGCCTGAAAAAGCTCCGGATGCTCCTATTACCACGCTTGCGCTGGAGTGCGAATCAGAACCAAAACAGGATGAGTTGTTTGTGCGGAGGCGAGAGCGCGGGCAGGTGTGATGTCAACGGGATTGTCACGTCGTGAAGTTCTCGGTTTAGCGCTGGCTTCACCATTGGTGGCAGCCGCCTCCAGCTTAAGTCGATCAATCGCTCAGATATCCGATTCTTTTACTGCTCGTCTCGAGCTGGCGCCCTGGCGTGTGATCGCCGTCGACCCTTCAACAAACGTTGATGAAGTGGTCCTGCAGCGAGACTGGCGAGGTGCGTTGTGCTCGTCCAGGCTGATGAATCGAGGTTCAAAACCGGTAGCGATCAAGGAGGTTGTGCTGCTGGATGTTCCTCATCGTTTTTCGCCGGATACAAAACTCTACGGCGAAGGCTTCCAGATGCTAACGCAAACGGGCGGTAGTCTGGGTCAACCGATCAAGTTCAGCCAGTACACTGATGAGCAGCATTACAAGCTTCCAGCTCCCGCCGATGCTCGCGTGTTCTACGGCATGATGACGTTGTCTACGAGCACGGGAACCAATCACCTGGTAGCGTTCACCTCATGCCGCCGGTTTTCGGGCAAGTTCTATTTGCGTGACTCATCTTTGCAGGCCGTCATCGACACTGAAGGCCTGGTAATCAAGCCGGGCGAAACCTGGCAGCTGGAAGAGTTCACCTATCGCAAGGGAAGTGATCGAGACATCCTTCTGGCGCTTCTCGGCAGTCGTTTAGAGGCGAATCATCCGACGCTACAAGTGAAGTCTCCTCCAACGGGTTGGTGTTCCTGGTATTGCTTTGGGCCGCGCGTGACCGCTCAGCAGGTATTGGACAATCTCGACTTCATTGCGAAAAACGCACCACAGCTTCGCTACATTCAAATCGATGACGGTTATCAATCGGCGATGGGAGACTGGCTCGAAACAGGCAACGCGTTTGGCGGCAATGTGCAGGGAGTTCTGAAGCAGATTCGAGCTCGTGGCTTTGAGCCTGCGATTTGGGTCGCTCCTTTTGTCGCTGAGGAAAAATCAAATCTGTTTCAGCAACACCAGGACTGGTTCGTGAAAGATGCGGATGGAAATCCGTTACGATCGGATCGCGTCACCTTTGGAGGCTGGCGGCGCGGACCGTGGTACGTTCTCGACGGCACTCATCCGCAGGCTCAACAGCATCTCGAAAAAGTTTTTCGCACGATGCGGAAAGAATGGGGCTGCACTTATTTCAAGCTTGACGCAAATTTCTGGGGAGCGATTCACGGCGGGCGCTTTCGCGATCAAAGCGCCACTCGCATTGAGGCGTATCGTCGTGGCATGCGCGCAATTCTCAAAGGCGCCGACGATGGATTCGTGTTGGGTTGCAATCATCCCCTGTGGCCGTCACTGGGATTGATTCATGGCTCGCGCAGCTCAAATGACATCAAGCGAACGTGGGATCGCATCAAGACGACTGCTCGACAGAACCTCAGTCGCAACTGGCAAAACGGGCGACTTTGGTGGAATGACCCGGACGCGATTTGTCTGAGCGGGGACTTGCCGATCGAAGAATTCAAGTTTCACGCAACTGCGATCTTTGCTTCGGGCGGGATGGTGCTCTCGGGCGACGACCTTACCAGGATATCGCCCGACCGGCTGGAAATGTTGAAGAAGCTGTTGCCGCCCACCGGAGTAGCTGCTGAGTTCGCCGATGACTCGCTGGCAGTTGGCTTCGTCAAACATCGACGAAGTCTAAAAGTTTGTTTGTTCAATTGGGATGATGCGCCTGCTACGCTAAAGTTTCGGCTGCCGCGGAGAAGCGTGGTCACGGATTATTGGACTGGAGAGAGTTTTGGAATTCGTCGCGGTGAATTCACGGTCACGAATATGCCCCCACATTCGGCTCGACTGCTGCAATGTGAGTAACGTTGACGATACTGCGGAAATGGTTGAGTGGAACACTAACATGGTTGAGTGGAATGCTAACTTAGTCTCAAATCAACCCGGAGCGGCACCAGGTAGTGGTGCAGTTTCAAGTCTCTCATTCACAGCCGGTTTCAACCGGGTGTAGTAACGCGGGTTAAGTATGTAACCGTTTCAACGGTTTCCTCCAATGTCGGGACAAAACCGTTGAAACGGTTAGAAGATCTCGGCGGAGTCCCCAACCACTCGGTTGCAACCGGGTGTGAATGAGACCTGGCGGCGCTTGCAGCTGAACCACTACCCGGCACTAACTTATTTCTTAATGGCGTTCAAAACTTACTGCCAAATTTTCGCGATGAGCACGTTGGCGTGTCTGGCAACGTTGTTGATGGCATCTACAGCATTCGCTCAAGCGGGTGTTTCTCCTCCGCGCGTGTTCATCCTCGACGCCAAAAAGTTGGTGGAGACGAAACAAAGAATCGGTGATCAGCAGCTTGCTGCCGCACTCGCGCGCCTGGAACGGGAGGCTCAACAAGCGCTTGAAGGTGGAACGTTTTCAGTAGTCACAAAAGCCACGACTCCACCCAGCGGCGACAAGCACGACTACATGAGTCAGGCTCCGTACTTTTGGCCGGACCCGGCCAAATCAAATGGACTTCCTTACATTCGCCGCGATGGCGAGCGCAATCCGGAGATCAATAAGATCGGCGATCATCGTTCGTTGGACCAGATGATTGCCGGCGTGCGCGTGCTGGCGCTCGCCTATTTCTTCAAAGGCGACGAAAGATACGCCACCAAAGCCGCTCAGCTTCTGCGCGCATGGTTCATCGAGCCGCCGACACGGATGAATCCGAACCTGCAGTTCGCGCAGGCAATCCCGGGGATAAACACAGGACGCGGAATCGGATTGATCGAAACGAGAAATCTGACCGATGTGGTTGATTCAATTGGTCTGCTAGCCGGTGCGAAAGCCTGGACCAAACAAGATCAGCAAGGAGTCGAGGCCTGGTATGACGACTTTCTGAAATGGATGCTCGCTAGCAAGAACGGTCGAGACGAAGCTGCGGCCAAGAACAATCACGGCACCTACTACGATGTGCAGACAGTTTCGTTTGCGCTCTTCCTCGGTAAGAAAGATCTGGCGAAAGAGATAGTCGAAGCAGCCCGAACGAAAAGGATCGCGGCACAAATCGAGCCCGATGGTCGCCAACCACTGGAGTTGGTGCGCACGCGAGCGTGGAGTTACAGCAACGGGAATCTCGACGGTCTGATGTTGCTGGCGCGGCTGGCTGAAAACGTCAACGTCGATCTATGGCGCTTTGAGACAAGAGACGGGCGCAGCATTCGACGAGCATTGGAATACCTCTATCCATTTGCAGTGGGCGATCAGAAATGGACTTATCAACAATTGGGTGAATGGCCGCCACAAACTCTTTTCCCTCTGATGCGGCGCGCTGCCATTCGTTTTGTAGATGAGAAGTTCAAATCCATGATGACCCGCGTCCCGGAATCCGGACCCACCGACCGCGAGCGTCTGATCTGTGGCACGGGCGTCTCGCCCGTGATCGCTGCCCATCGGCGAGATGCCGATGCCACTAGTTGTGGCACGGGCGTCTCGCCCGTGGTCCGTGCCCATCGGCAAGATGCTCGTGCTACCACTGACTTGCCCGTGACGCGTGCCCATCGGCGGGACGCCGATGCCACCACTGACTTGCCCGTGACGCGTGCCCATCGGCGAGACGCCGATGCCACCACTGACTTGCCCGTGACGGGCGCCCATCGGCGAGACGCCGATGCCACCACTGACTTGCCCGTGACGCGTGCCCATCGGCGAGACGCCGATGCCACCATTGACTGGTCCCAGGCCGTTGTGGAATCGACTATCAAGCGTTTTCCGACCGCCGACTCGCTCAAGGGCTGGGGCTACGCGAAATCTCTTTACTTGTACGGCGAGTATCTCGTTTATTTACGGACGCGTGACCCTCGCTATCTGGATCACATGCGCGCCTGGATCGATTTGCACGTCGATGACAAAGGCACAATCAATCGGCCCATCAATGCTCTGGATTACATGTTGCCCGGCAATCTGCTGTTGATTCTCTACAAGGAAACGAAGCAGGAGAAATACAAACTCGCGGCCGACAGCATTCGCAAAGTTTTCGATACTTATCCCCGCACGAAAGACGGCGGTTTTTGGCATGCCAACACGCAAAGCCGGCAATGGCAACTTTGGGCCGACGGAGTTTTCATGTCGATGCCGTTTCTGGTTCGTTACGGACAAATGTTTGGCGACAGCAAATACACGAATGAAGAAGCCACGAAGCAAATGCTGATCTACTACAAGCATTTGAATGACCCGGACACAGGTTTGTTGTGGCATGCGTACGATGAAAGCGGCGCTCAGGCCTGGGCCAGTCCCACCACGCATCAGTCGGCTTACCATTGGTGTCGCGCGATTGGCTGGTACGGCATGACTCTTATTGAGTTGTTGGAAGTTATGCCCAGGAACCAACCACAGCGAGCTGAGCTGATAAAGATCGTTCAGCAACTGGCTAAGGCTTACGAGCGTTTTCAGGATCCAAAGACCGGGTTGTGGTATCAGATAGTCGACAAAGGCGGCGTCGAAGGCAATTGGCTCGAGACGTCCAGCTCGAGCATGTACAGCTACATGATGTGGATGGGCGTTAAGCGAGGCTACCTGCCAAAACATTACGAAGCAGCGGCGCTCAAAGGTTATCGCGGCGTGCTTACAAAACTTTCGCGGGGCGGCGATGGACTCACAAATCTCGTCGATATTTGCGAAGGGACTAACGTTAGCGACCTGGCCTACTATTTTGCGCGCAAGCGAAACGAAAACGACTTCCACGGTATCGGTGCGTTCTTGATTATGAACGAGCAGCTGGGGGCCGCCAGTGTTCACTACAAACCAAAGCCGCTAAGTTGGACCGTCAAGTAGCGACAACGCAAAGGTAGTGTCCCAATTTGGAGTGCGCCGACCTGTCGGCGCTTTCGTCGCTGCGACCTGTCGCAGCAAGTTGTCGAAAACAGCCTATTATCAAAGTCCGCGGCGTCGAGCCGCCGCGGGAGAAAGCGATGACAGGTCATCGCACTCCAAATTAGGACACTACCCTGCGGCAGCAGATGGATAATTCAAGTCGTGCTTCTGGTCCGCAAATTAGAATTGAGAATTGAGAATTGGGGATTGTGATGCGAGATTCGATTTTGCGAGTAGCGTTCTTTGTGTTTCTGACATTATCAGCGACGGGCGAAACCAATTCTCAAACATCGTGGCCTCGTCCTATTCCCGCACGCATTCACGATGGCGTGAACAAAGATCTGACAGTGATGACGCTGGGTGACGTTCATACGAATCTCGCGGACGGGGTCTTCGATCCTGTGAAAGACGAGGTTCGGCTCAATGACGGAACCGTCAAGCCAAACTACTACAAAGGCGCGCTCGGAATTAAATTCTTCAGTCCGATCGACAAGTCTGTTTTCTCGTTACCCCCATCCGGCTGGTGCTCGTGGTACTTCTATTTCCAGGAAGTAAGCGAAGAAGAGATCCGAAATAATGCGCGCTGGATTAGCGCGAATCTCAAGGAGTATGGCGCTCGCTACGTGCAGATTGACGATGGCTGGCAGGGCGCCGGCCACGGGCTCGGCGAAAATCGTGATTGGACCACCATCGATAAGAGATTCTCGGGCGGCATGGATAAGCTCGCTTTCGACATCAAATCGATGGGTTTAGTACCGGGCATTTGGCTGGCGCCTCACGGACAAAGCAATGCGTCGGTGATTAGAAATCATCCGTCGGTTTTTCTGAAGAAGCCTGACGGAACCTCAGCGGCCGATACCTGGGAAGGAAAGTTTTTGGTTGATCCTTCGACAGCGGAAACTCAGAAATACCTCGCCGCGCTTTTCACAACCCTCTCCAAATGGGGCTACGAGTACTTCAAGATCGATGGCCAACCGATCGTGATTCGTGAGTTCAAAGCCAAGAAAGAATTCATGAAGAATCAGGGAGTTGATTCAGACGAGCTCTACCGGCAGACGCTCAACACGATTCGCGGATCGATTGGACACAAACGCTATCTGCTTGGATGTTGGGTGGTTCCGCTTGAAGGCGCCGGAATAATGAACGGCTCGCGCACCGGAGCAGATGTGGTCCTGGGTTGGGATGGTTTCAAGTACGCCATGCGAGCCACAACCCAGTACTACTTTCTCCACAACATTGCCTGGTACAACGACCCGGATGTGCTGGTTGTGCGAGCGCCGCTGCCACTTGAACAAGCACGAGCCTGGACGACTTTGGTGGGCCTGACCGGCCAGGCTTTGTTGACGAGCGATCGCTTGATGGACTTGTCTCCGGACCGAGTTGACTTGCTGCGGCGAGTCTATCCCGCCGTCGATATACGCCCGCTCGACTTGTTTCCTTCCGAGCGCAATAAACATATTTGGGACTTGAAGGTAAATCACCTGGGCCGAAATTATGACGTGGTCGGCCTTTTCAATTACGACGAGTCAAAGGGCAATCCGCTTTATATAAGCTGGAAGGACCTTGGCCTACCGGCGGGCAAACGAGTTCATGTCTTCGATTATTGGAATAAGGAATATCTCGGAGCCTGGGAGCAGGGAATCTCAGTTGACCTGGCGCCGGCCAGCTCTCGCTTGCTCACCTTGCTTGCTGAAGAAGATCATCCGCAGCTGATTTCAACCAGCCGGCACATAACTCAAGGTTGGGTCGATCTGATCTCGCAAAAATACGACGCGAAGACGAATGGCTATCAAGGCGCGAGCCACGTGATCAAGAACGATCCTTATGAAATAAGATTCGTCTTCCCTCATCAAAAGAATTTCGCCCTCAAGCGAGCCGTAGTTACGAGTCGCAGCGGTACTTTGGCTGCCACGATCTCAAATCATCAGGGCTGGGCCACGATTCAGTTCACGCCGGCGCGCAGCGGTGAGGTCACTTGGAGAGTGGAGTTTGAACCCGCCGGCAGCTATCACTTTCCGACCCGCGAACCGGGCGGCCTTTGGGCGGAATCTGCAGGTCCTGATGGTGTGAACATAAGATGGAGCGCCGGACCGCAACCCGCCGCCGGCTATCAGGTTTATTTGAATGGCGCGCTTGTAGGCTTCACGCCGGCAAACATGTTTGCGCTGCGGAATTTGGATCCTCGCGCGTCGTACACGGCGGAAGTTAAGACTGTGGGTCAGGACTCAAGCACAAGTGAAAAGAGTGCGTCGCTCAAGTTCACGCCGCTTGAATCAGCGGCTCGCGAGACGTCGCTCACTGAGCTTGAAGTCCTCAGCATCACGCCCGGCTGGCGACAGCCCGAACTCAATCGAACTTACACCGGAAAAGGACTTTTCGTTGCTGGCAAACATTTTGCGGCGGGCATAGGAATGCCCACGAAGTCTGATATCGAGTTCGAGTTACGACAAGCGTTCGAGACGTTGCAAGGCTCAGTCGGTATCGACGATCAGCAAGGTAATGAAGGTGGTGCGGAGTTCGCTGTGATCGGAGACGGTAAGGAGTTGTGGACGAGTGGCGTAATCAAAAAGGCCGATGGTTTGAAGCTTCTGAAAGTCGATGTGCGAGGCGTGCGACGTCTTCAATTGTCGGTGAAGAATGCTGCCAACGTGAACGGTCGTGTCCACACCGATTGGTTGGATATGAAAGTTGTGAAGTGATTGATGGTAAGCGAGAGCCCCGTTGTGAAAATCGTGAAGGTGGGAAGGTTGGTTATCTCATTCACACCCGGTGTCAACCGGGTGTTCAGCGGCGCCTTTGTTTCTTCGAACCGTTTTAACGGTTTCCATTTTCTGAAACCGTTAAAACGGTTGGGAAACTATGAATGGCCCACCTTCACCCGGTTGAAACCGGGTGTGAATGAGAGGTTTTTGCTTTGTTGTTTGCTGATTCTCACGATCTGTTTGCCAAAAGTCACGTTGGCAATGGCGAGCAATTCAGCCACATTAGACATCGCGCAAGTTGATCGGGCTCGCGTTCTCAAAGCAGCGAACAAATACTTGAAGGAAGCTCCAATAACTATTACTTCATCACACAGTCCGCGCAGCGCGGGTGGATTGCATGACTTTTTCTCGGAGGGCGATTACTGGTGGCCGGACCCTCAGAATCCAAATGGTCCCTACGTCCAGCGAGATGGTATGTCTAATCCAGACAACTTCAATGACCACCGCCGAGCCTTGATGCGACTGAGCGTTCAAGTTCCTGCTCTGGTTGCGGCATGGAAGCTCACCGGCAATCGTCGCTACGCAGATCATGCTATCAAGCATTTGCACGCCTGGTTCATCGAGCCCGCCACGCGCATGAATCCAAATCTGCAATTCGCGCAGGCAATTCAGGGACGCTTTACCGGCCGCGGGATTGGCATCATCGATACGATTCATCTTGTTGAAGTTGCGAAGTCGATCGAAGTCCTGGCCGCTGCAAACATACTTTCAACGATCGAGCTTGCCGGTTTCAAGGCATGGTTCGGTGAATACCTCGACTGGCTGACCACCAGCAAGAATGGCACTGACGAGCGCGATGCCAAAAACAATCATGGCGCCTGCTGGGTGATGCAAGTCGCAGCCTTCGCCCATCTCACCGGAAATCAGCAGCAATTGGCGTTTTGTCGAGAACGATTCAAAACCGTTCTGGTTCCTGAGCAAGTAGCCGCCGACGGCAGCTTCCCTCAAGAGCTACGCCGTACGAAGCCATACGGCTATTCGCTATTCAACCTCGAAGCCATGGCAGTGGTTTGCGAAATCCTCTCGAGCGCAAACGATAACCTTTGGACCTTTCAGCTGGCCGATGGTCGAGGCATGCGTCGGGCCATGGCTTTCATGGCGCCCTTCATTCGAGACAAGAAAAGCTGGACAGCGAAGCCTGATGTCATGTACGACTCGCAGTGGCCGATGCGGCAAAACAGTTTGCTGTTTGCCGGTTTGGCATTCCGAGAAAAAAAATACATCCAACTGTGGAAGAGGCTTCCGGCGGATTCGAGCGTGGACGAGGTAATTCGAAACTACTTCATTCGGCAGCCAATCCTGTGGATGTGAAGCAATGTCCGCTAACCACACGGGCGGGACGCCGTGCCACCGATGCAGGTTAAGAAAAGCGCAATACACCAGAGAGGTGGAGATTAACGCTTATGAATCTGACATTCGTTGATTGGACCATCATGGTCATCTACTTCGCCTTCGTGCTTGGAATCGGCGTAGCACTGAAGCGATACATGAAAACCAGCACTGACTTTTTTCTGTCGGGCCGCTCCATTCCGGCATGGATTACGGGACTCGCATTCATTTCTGCGAATCTTGGTGCGCAGGAAGTTATCGGGATGGGAGCGTCGGGCGCGAAGTACGGCATCGCTACCAGTCACTTTTATTGGATTGGGGCGATCCCGGCGATGGTCTTTGTCGGTATCTTCATGATGCCCTTCTATTACGGCTCGCGCGCGCGCTCGGTCCCTGAATATCTCAAGTTGAGATTCGATGAAAAGACGCGCGGCCTGAACGCCATCTCGTTTGCGGTAATGACGATCTTCTCGTCCGGGATCTCGCTTTACGCGATGGGGCTGCTGCTGAATGTGCTCCTCGGCTGGAGTTTCAGTTTCAGCATTCTGATGGCTGCCGTCATCGTGCTCATCTACGTGTTCATGGGCGGTTTGACTTCTGCAATCTACAACGAAGTTCTGCAGTTCTTCCTGATCGTGTTCGGCTTTGCACCGTTGGTGTTTCTTGGCTTGCGAGACGCCGGCGGTTGGGCCGGCTTGCAGACGCGCTTGACTGACGTCGCCACGGCGAATGGGTACGGATCGGGCGCCTGGACTCATTCGTGGCAGTACATGGGTGCTCCCACTTCCAATCCAATGGGAGTTGAATGGTTTGGACTCGCGATGGGACTCGGATTCGTGCTCTCGTTTGGATATTGGTGTACCGATTTTCTGGTCGTACAACGAGCGATGGCTGCAAAGTCGATGTCTGCAGCGCGGCGCACGCCTTTGATCGCTGCGGTGCCGAAAATGTTCTTTCCGTTTCTGGTCATTCTTCCGGGCATGATTGCGATCGCGCTCACGTACAAAGCAGGCGGCAGCGGCTTCAGTCTGCCGAAAAAGCTTGATGGCACTTTCAACTACGACCTGGCAATTCCAATGATGTTGGGCCATTACTTTCCGTCAGGCATGTTGGGTGTCGGTCTGACAGCCTTGATGGCAAGTTTCATGTCCGGCATGGCCGGCAACGTGACAGCCTTCAATACGGTTTGGACCTATGACATCTATCAGTCTTACATAAAACGCGGCGCCAGTGACGAGCACTATCTTTGGATGGGACGGATGGCGACTGTATTCGGCATCGCGGTCTCCGTTGCGGCCGCTTATGTCGCGACGCGCTTCAATAACATCATGGACATGCTTCAGCTTATTTTCGCGTTTGTGAATGCGCCGTTGTTTGCGACGTTTCTGCTGGGAATGTTTTGGAAGCGCACGACAGGTCACGGCGCCTTCTTTGGCTTAGTCGCGGGGACTGTCGCTGCTTCAATTCATCACGGTTTGACCCTGCCTGCGGGAGCAGTGGCAGGAATCAAGGGAGGCTGGTTCGCTGTCCAGCATATCTATCCCAGTGAGATGGCGCAGAATTTTTGGACAGCAATTTTTGCCTGGACCTCGTGTTTTGTCGTGACGATCCTGATAAGTCTGGTCACACGCGCTCGGAAAGAAAGCGAGCTGGTCGGTCTGGTCTATTCATTAACGGAACGTCCAAAAGACGATGAGCGCCGTTGGTTCCAACGACCTGCCACACTCGCAGTATTGGTTTTGTTGGCGGCAGTTATTCTCAACATAATCTTCTGGTAGCAAGAGCGGACCGCGAAGGGAGGAAAGATGCAACTCGACATTCGGCTTCCCATTGGGTTGATGTTTCTATTGCTGGGCCTGGTGCTGGCGGTGTTTGGCCTGGTTGGCGATAAGAGCCAGTACAAGAGTTCGTTGGGAATTAACGTCAATCTTTGGTGGGGACTGGTAATGCTGGGATTTGGGCTCGTCATGTTTCTGCTGGGTCGGCGTGGTAGCGCCACGGCGCGACTCACCGAAGACAGCCCTGAAGGAGTAAAGCTCGAAGAGAAAGAAGCTGAGAGGGCTGCCGAAAGTTAAGACTCCGATGGACGTTTCAGGTCTCGTTCAGCACTTTCATGAGCTCTACGCCGCAGAGCCACGCGTCTATCGAGCACCCGGACGCGTGAATTTGATAGGCGAGCACACGGATTACACGCAGGGTCTGGTAATGCCCATGGCGATCGATGCTGCCGTGTGGCTGGCGATAGCGCCCCGCAATGATCAAAAGGTTCTGTTGCGCTCGGAAAACTTTTCGGAGTCCATCGAGTTCAATGTCGACGAATCCAATCCGTCTCGAAGAAAGCATTGGAGCGACTATCCGCGTGGCGTCGCGCACATCCTCCAGCAATCCGGTCACGAGCTGCGCGGCGCGAACATTCTCTTGCATGGTGAAGTGCCGCTTGGTTCAGGTCTCAGCTCGTCAGCCGCGATTGAAGTTGCGACCGGCTTCGCTTTACTTGATTGCGCCGGCATCGACGTCGATCGATTGCAGCTCGCTTTGGCATGCCAACGTGCTGAGAACGAGTTTGTGGGCACGCGCTGCGGGCTAATGGACCAATTTGTTTCCTGTTTTGCAAAGGCGGGCCGGGCCTTGATGCTCGATTGCCGCTCGCTCGAGTATCAATTGCCGCCATTGCCTTTGAAGGCAAAGATCGTCGTCTGCAACACGATGGTCAAACATGAGCTGGCAGCGAGTGAATACAACGTTCGCCGCGCTGAATGCGAAGAAGGTGTGCGGCTTTTAGGCGAGGAGCTTCCGTCTTTACGAAGCATGCGCGATGTGAACATGGGTGACTTGATCAGGTTTGAATCGAAGCTGCCGGGGGATGTCTTCAAGCGCTGCCGGCATGTTGTCTCCGAGAATGCGCGGGTGACTGCCGCTGCGGTTGCGCTCGACAACGATGATCTAAAAGAGCTCGGGAATCTTATGAACCAGTCTCATCACAGTCTGCGGGACGACTTTGAAGTGAGCTGCAGCGAGCTCGATATCATGGTTGATCTTGCTCAGCGGCACGACGGTGTCTACGGCGCGCGCATGACCGGCGGAGGATTTGGCGGTTGCACGGTGAATTTGGTTCGTGCCGAAAGTGTTGATGAGTTTCAGCAGCGTATCGCTGCAGAATATGAAAAGTGCACCGAACTAAAGCCTCAGATTTTTGTTTGCTCTGCATCGCAAGGCGCTCAGCGCGTGCTGTAACACTTTGCGAGCTTTGCGCCTTTGCGGGAAACTTTCGCTGGCCCAACACTCAAGACGGATTCCCGCAAAGGCGCAAAGTTCGCAAAGACTTTTTCAGTTGCTACCAGGTGGTTCTGCAACTACTTAATGAACGATCTTCAACAGCATCCGCATCGACGATTCAATCCGCTCAAGCGCGAGTGGGTGCTCGTGTCGCCTCAGCGCACTCAACGGCCCTGGCAAGGAGCAGTTGAAGCGAACAATGAAGCGAAGCTCGCTGAGTACGAGCCCACCTGTTACTTGTGTCCGGGCAACGCTCGTGCTGGTGGGAAGACAAACCCTAACTACTCCGACACGTTTGTCTTCGACAATGATTTTCCGGCCCTCGAGTCGAGCGAGAAGTCTGCGCGAACTGCTGAGGACAGTTTACTAACTGCGGAGGCCGAAGCTGGAATTTGTCGCGTGGTTTGTTTTTCACCCAGGCATGACCTGGCGCTGTCGGGCATGACCGAAGCTGCGCTACGGAAAGTAGTCGATGTTTGGGTTGATCAATATCGAGATTTGGGAGCATTACCTTCCATCAACTCAGTTCAGATCTTTGAGAATCGAGGAGCAATGATGGGTGCGAGCAATCCGCATCCGCACGGACAGATTTGGGCCAGCAGTCATGTTCCGGACGAAACTCTCAAAGAAGTTAATTCTTTTCTTGCTTACAACGAGACACACTCGTCGTGTTTGCTCTGCGACTACCTGAAGTTGGAGTTGCAAAAAGAAATTCGCGTGGTTTGCGTAAAAGGAGACTTCGTCGCCGTCGTTCCGTTCTGGGCTGTTTGGCCCTTTGAAACTTTGGTGATTGGGAAACGACACACAACCGGTCTCGACCAGCTCAGTGAAGGCGAGCGTGACGATCTCGCGGTGCTTTTGAAAGACTTGACCACGATGTATGACCGGCTTTTCAAAACGTCGTTTCCATACACGATGGGTTTTCACCAGCGTCCCACTGATGGACTCGAACACAGCAGCTATCACGCCCACGCGCATTTCTATCCGCCGTTATTGCGGTCAGCGACGGTTCGCAAATTCATGGTGGGATATGAACTGTTGGCTACGCCTCAGCGTGATATCACTCCCGAACAGGCAGCCGCTCGTTTACGCGAAGGTAACGAGACTTGATGAGAATAACCAGCATCGAGACTCGCGACATTCGGTTTCCAACGTCGAGCGCGCTCGATGGCTCCGACGCGATGAATGTCGATCCTGACTACTCGGCTGCGTACGTAATCTTGCGCACCGATAGCGACGGCCTGGAGGGTCATGGCCTGACATTCACAATCGGCCGCGGAAATGACATCTGTTGCGCGGCAATTGAAGCGCTAGGTGCGCCACTAAAAGGCAGAACACTGCAGTCCCTCACAGCAGACCTCGGCGCATTTTGGGATCAGATAACAGGCGATAGTCAGTTTCGTTGGCTGGGACCCGAGAAAGGTGTCATTCATTTAGCCACGGCTGCGCTCGTGAACGCGGTTTGGGATCTGTATGCGAAGGCGGAAGGCAAGCCTCTCTGGAAGCTGCTCGTCGATATGAGCCCGGAAGAGTTGCTTGCCGTCATACCGCTCCGTTATTTGAGCGACGCCCTCACGCGCGAGGAGGCGTTACAAATCCTGAAGCGAAAAGAAGCAACTAAATCGGCTCGCGAAGCTGAGATCGTGGCGCTTGGTTATCCGGCGTACACCACGTCGGCTGGTTGGCTTGGGTACAGCGACGAAAAGATCCGAACTTTGCTGCGCCAGGCGATTGCCGATGGTTGGACCGACTTCAAAATGAAAGTCGGACGCAACCTCGACGACGATCTCCGACGAGCGCAGCTCATCCGCGACGAGATCGGTTGGGAACGGATCTTGTTGATGGATGCTAACCAGGTTTGGGATGTTCCACAGGCAATCGATTGGATGAAGGCGCTAGCTCGATTCAAACCGCTTTGGATCGAAGAACCCACCAATCCCGATGACGTTCTGGGCCATGCTGCAATCTCTCGAGCGGTTGCGCCGATTGGAGTCGCAACCGGCGAGCATTGTCACAATCGGGTGATGTTCAAACAGTTCCTGCAGGCGAGTGGAATGCAATTCTGTCAGATCGATAGCTGCAGACTGGGTGGTGTTAATGAGGTGCTCGCAGTTCTGCTGCTGGCTGAGAAATTTGGAGTCCCCGTTTGCCCGCATGCCGGCGGAGTTGGGCTTTGTGAATATGTCCAACATCTCTCGATTGTCGATTACATCGCTATCAGCGGATCGCTGGAAGGGCGGCGACTCGAATTTGTGGATCATCTTCACGAACATTTTGTTGACCCGGTGATTGTCTCGAATGGTCGCTACCGCGCGCCGCTAGCTTCGGGTTACAGCATCACCATGAGTTCAGACTCCTTGAAGAAATATGAGTTTCCCGGTGGCGACGCGTGGAGCCACGGAAATGTGTAGAAATCGAACTGCGAAGAATCAAGGGCAGTTGAGCAAAGCCGCAGTGCGCTAACGAGCACCCGATGACCAACGAATTAAAAGTAGCCTTCATTAGCGGTCCGGCGTACGACGCGCTGTACGAATGTCTGCCTGCGTTCACGGCTGCGACCGGCGTTGAGGTCGACGTGAAATTTCAAGGCGACCATCCCACGCTTAATCGTCATCTTGCGGGATTGGCAGATGTGCCGTACGACCTGGTCTCGACACACACAAAGTACGCTCCATCGCAACGCCAGTTTCTCGCGGCTCTGGACGAAGTCATCGAACCATCCGTCACCGAAGATTTTGTCCCGCTGATCCTGGAGCTCGCTCGAGTTGATGGAAGTTTGTTGGGCATGCCTCGAAACATCGATGTGCGGCTGCTTCACTATCGCACCGATTTGATTGAGAGTCCTCCGCGGACCTGGGACGATTTGTTGGCGCTCGCGCGAGAAAAGAACTCGCCGCCGGATCATTACGGGTTCATTTTTCCCGGTCGCGAGTCGGGACTGTTTGGCGCCTTTTATGAACTAGCGGAAATGGCCGGCGCGAGTCTGTTCCCTGAGAACCTCGTGCCTGAGATTGAAAATGACGGTGGTCGATGGGCGCTCAGTTTGTTGCGCGAGTTTTACCAGGAAGGACTAACGCCTCGAGAGCTGCCGGAATGGCACTACGACAAAGTCCATGAATGTTTTCGCGCTGGACACGCGGTGATGGTGGGCGATTGGCCCGGCTATTACAGTCTTTATCGGAACGCCGATATCTCGAAAGTCCACGATCGATTTGCAGTTTGCTCTTATCCCATCGGTCCAGCCGGGACGTCGCTCGCTTATGGCGGCGGTCATACGTTTGCATTAACGCGGAAGGGAATTAATAGACCAGAAGCTGTAAATCTTCTGCTCCATCTGACTGAGTTCGCTCAGCAAATGAACGAGGCGCGACAGGGCTGTGTGCCCGTCCGTCGTTCGGTGATGCAGGCGATGCAAGGTGAAGCAGATGAGACCAACCGTGAACGACTGCAGATGCTTGAAAAGGTGATCAGTGACCACATCCTTATTCCACCAAAATTTGCTCGCTATCCTGAAGTAGAGGACGTGATTTGGCGAACGATTCAGAAAGCAATCATCGGCGAAACTGAAGTCGACAAGGCTCTGAACCAAATAACCGAACAGATCGAAGGGATTGTTCAAAGGGAGAATAATGACAACGTGAATCTTAACGTAGCTGGTTTTCGCTGAGAGAGGCACTTCACTGAAGCCAGCGGCAACCCGCGATTCTCGGTTTAAGATCCTCGATTTTTCGCCAGGCTATAACAGAATGGAATCACTCTCTTCCCAGACTTTTCTTATCACTGGAGCGCACGGGTTCATCGGCGCCTGGATCGTTAAGCGTCTGCTCGAGTCCGATGCTCGCGTCGTTATTTTCGATCGCAGCGGAAATGCTCAAAGGCTCAACCTGATAATGACGGCGGAGCAAGTCTCGCGAACTCACTTCGAAGATGGTGACATAACCGAAGCTGGAGCGCTGTTGCCGATTATCGAAAAGTTCGGCGTCACTAATCTCATCCATCTGGCTGGATTACAAGTGCCAACGTGCCGCGCCGAGCCGGTTAGGGGCGCAACTGTGAATGTCCTCGGCACGCTCAACGTCTTCGCAGCAGCACGCCAATCGGCTGGGCAGATCGACAAAGTTGTCTACGCCAGTTCGGCAGCCGTGTTCGGCGGCACTGAAGACGAGCGGCCGATGACCGAAACCGATGAGCCCCTGCCAAACACACACTACGGAGTCTTCAAACGTTGTAACGAGGGAAATGCGCGAGTCTACTTTCTTGATCACGGCATCAACAGCATTGGACTGCGTCCGCTGACGATCTACGGAGTTGGGCGCGACGTCGGTATTACGTCAGATCCTACCAAGGCGATGAAGGCTGCGGTAAAGGGCCGGCCTTTCCACATTCGCTTTGGCGGACGCACTGACTTTCAGTACGTAGCCGACACAGCGGACATTTTTATCAATGCTTCGATTTCAAAATTGACTGGAGCGCATGTATTCAACCTGCATGGCGAGACAATTCATGTTCGAGACGTTGTTCATGAAATTGAAAGAGCTGCTCCGGAAGCGAGTGGCAGCATCACCTTTGCCGAGACGCCGCTTCCGATACCACCCGAAATGGACGACACGGCTATTCGCGCGGCGTTAGGACCACAACCTTCAACGCCATTAGCTGAAGGTGTGGCCGCAACCATTTCACATTTCAAGGAACTTGAACGTCAGGGGGTGCTCGACGCCAGCGATTTAGATAATTGAAGGGTGTGAGCAGGTTTGTGTCACTCGTTTGTGAATCCATGGCCTCGAGATTGTTTCTACGCCGAAGGCGTTCGCAAATTTCAGCCTGGGGCAGCGCCCCAGGGAAGAGAGCGCCGAAATTTTCAAAACGCTGAAAGCGTTGGCGAAGTAAGTGGCGCGCCGGATTTGGCGAACGCCTTCAGCGTTTGGAAGGTTTTCTATCGTTTGTCCTGGGGCGTTGCCCCAGGTTCGAATTCGCGCACGCCTTCGGCGTACCCATGCAAGAGTTCTTTCGCTTGTCTTTGATCAATGAGGCATGTGATTGCCTAAAGACAAGGTCCATTTGCACACTCTGATTCGAAGGAGATTAGATGAAAACCAGGTCCACTGTTCTGCTGCTAATCATAAGCTTCATCTTCTTATTGGCTACGTCTTCCTGTAATCGCAACAAGTCCGGCGGCAAAAAGGTTATCGCCGTCATTCCTAAAGGCGTGTCTCACTTTTTTTGGCAGAGCGTTCACGCCGGCGCTGAAGCCGCCGCAAAAGAAACGAATGTCGAAGTGATTTGGAATGGTCCGGCGCGCGAGACTGATTACACGGGCCAGATCAATATCGTGGAAGACGCCATCAATCGTCGTGTAGACGGGTTGGTCATCGCTCCCTCGCACCGTGACTCGCTGGTGCCGGTTGTCGAACGGGCTCAACGCGAAGGAATTCCGGTAACTATTTTCGACTCAGGAATAGGCACTGAACAATATGTCTCGTATGTTGCCACCGACAATCGTCAAGGCGGCGCATCTGGCGCCGAGCGGCTGGCGCAGAAACTTAACGGCAAAGGCAAGGTAGCAATTCTCGGTGTGAAAGCCGGCTCGGTTTCAACTGACGAGCGCGAGCAGGGCTTTCAGGAAACCATCAAACAAAAGTATCCCGGCATTCAAGTAGTTGCTTTTCAATATGGCGAATCAGACCGCGCGCTGTCACTGGATCGGGCTGCCGACATCCTGACAGCCCACACGGATCTGGACGGCTTCTTCGCATCGAATGAATCATCCACTGTGGGTGTGGTGCAGGCGTTGAAGCAAAAAGGCCTCGCGGGGAAAGTAGTTTTGGTCGGCTTCGATTCGAGTCCGAATCTGATTGAGGATCTGAAGGCGGGCGCTATTGATTCACTCGTCCTTCAGAATCCTTACAAGATGGGTTACGAAGCAGTGAAGTCAATCGTCGCGAAGTTAAACGGGCAAACTCCCCCGCGAAAAGTCGATACCGGGGTGAAGTTATTAACCAAAGAGAATCTCGATACTCCGGAAATGCAGCAGTTATTGAAAGGGCCATAGCGTCTTAGAGCTTGGTTCTTTGTTCTTGGTTCTTTGTAGTTGGATGATGACGGAGGAATTCATTCTTTGATTAGCGCACAAGCGTGCTGACCAAACCGTTGACCGCAAACGTGAGTGCAACCTGAAACCTGAAACCTGAAACTTGAAACCTGAAACTTGAAACTAGAAACCAAAGACCTATGCCGATCGCATTACAAATGCATGCCATCAAAAAGTCCTTCGCGGGAAACGTCGTACTTTCTGACGTGAATCTCGAAGTCCAGGCCGGGGAAGTGCACGCGCTCGTCGGTGAGAATGGCGCGGGTAAATCAACCTTGATGAAAATTTTGGCGGGCGTGCATCAGCCTGACAGCGGCGAAATTCTAATTGAAGGCAAGGCTCTACGATTCGATCAGCCTGGAGATGCGCTCGAACGCGGCATCGCCATGATCTACCAGGAGCTGTCGTTGGCTCCGCATCTCACCGTAGCGGAAAATATTCTTTTGGGTCGTGAGCCGCTGAGAATTCCAACACTAAAGATAATCAATCGGGCTGAGCTTAACCGGCGCGCTGCCGCTCTGCTGGCTGAAAATGGTTTCCAAATTGATCCGCGTTCGCAAGTCGAACGCCTGGGCGTCGCTAATCGTCAGTTAGTCGAAATCACGAGAGCCACCGCAGAGGCGCAACGAGTCATCGTGATGGATGAACCAACTTCCTCACTTACCGCACAGGAAGTAAATGACTTGTTCAAGCTAATACATCGTCTCAAGGCGCGTGGAATGGCGATCATCTACATTTCTCATCGCCTGGAAGAGCTCGAACACATTACGAACAGACTTACGATTCTGCGCGATGGACGAGTGGTCTACTCGGGCCGTTGGGGTGAGCTTTCGACTGGCGAAATCATCAAACATATGGCCGGGCGAGAGCTCAAAGAAATTTTTCCCGCCAGAACTGCCGCCAGCGGTTCCGTTCGCTTAAGAGTTCAAGGCCTGGCTCGCGCGGGAAAATTTAGCGATATCAGTTTCTCGATTCGATCTGGAGAGATTGTTGGCCTCGCTGGGCTCGCGGGTGCTGGCCGGACCGAGTTAGTCGAAACAATCTTTGGAATTCAGCGACGAGATGCCGGCGAGATTTATCTCAACGAGCGGCGGTTCGATACCCTGCGACCGGCACTCGCGGTGAAAAATGGCCTGGGTCTTTTGACCGAGGATAGAAAGCGAACCGGTTTGGGATTGAATCTCTCTTTAACACACAACCTCACGCTCGCGAATGTGCGCGCGCTTTGCCGAAGGTGGTTGCTGGATCGGCGGAAGGAGTTGAAGACCGCAAGACACTACATCGACAAGCTGCACATTCGTCCACCTCGCCCATCCCAAACCGTAGCGTTACTCAGCGGAGGCAATCAGCAAAAAGTTTTGTTGGGCCGATGGTTGTTTGCTGATTCACGCGTTTTTCTGCTGGACGAGCCAACTCGCGGCGTTGATGTAGCTGCGCGCGCGGAAATTTATCAGGTAATAAATCAGCTCGTCATGGAAGGCGCCGCCGTTCTGATGGTGTCATCGGATCTACCTGAGCTCCTGGGAATGGCCGATCGCATATTGGTCATGAGCCGAGGTCGCATTGCCGCTGAATTGGATGCAAAGACTACGACTCAGGAAGAAGTGCTCAAGTATGCAGCGGTGGAAGATAGGGCTGCGTAACAAACTTGCCAGGAGGTCATCTCATTCGCACCCGGTTTAGACCGGGTGAAATTAGGTAGCTACTTTTTCAAATAACCGTATTAACAGCAATAACATACTTGACGCACGCAGACGTTGACTGAGGCATTAGCGATTTAGATTTAGGCCACAGATGAACACGGATTTAAGGGGATCTGAATAAAACCCGAGTTTTAGATCTGTGTTACTCCGTGTTCATCTGTGGCCGAGAATGAACTACGCCCGGGCGGTGTGATCTTTGCTGAGTCAAATATATTAATGCCGTTTTTGCGGCTTCCCATACATGAAACCAAACCGTTAAAACGGTTAGGAAATCAAACTGGACTTCTACGGTTGAAACCGGGTGTGAATGAGATTGCTGAATTTTCGATGCGATGAGCTCTTCGAAATCCACTAGATCAAACCTTTTCCAACGCTTTCTCCCGTTCGCGAGTCTGGTCGTACTCTGCGTCGTCATCGCTGTTCTCGAACCACGATTTCTTTCAGGCGGTAATTTGGCAGGTATAGCTCGCCAGACCGCCGTGATCACCATCATGGCGATTGGCATGACGATGGTGATGGTCTCTGGAGGAATCGATTTATCGGTCGGCTCAATGATGGCGCTTGCCAGCGTTCTGGGAGCGTTTGTTATGGCTGGTGGCGCTCCGGTGATTGCTGGCATCGCAACCAGCCTCGCCGCAGGTGCGATGTGCGGTCTAATTAATGGAGCGACCATCGCTACGCTGCGTATTCCACCGTTCATCGTTACGCTCGGCGCGATGGGTGTGTACCGTGGCGTCGCGTTGTTGGTAACCGGCGGGAAAGCCGTGGTTGATTTGCCGATGAGTTTTGGGAATCTCGCTCAAGCAAATCTTTTTGGAGTGCTGCCAATTCCACTTCTCATCGTGCTGGTGGTCGCGGTGCTGGCACACTTCATTCTGACAACCACCCGGCCAGGACGTTATTGTTATGCGATTGGGAGCAACGTTGAGGCAGCACGGTATGCGGGCATTAGTGTTTCGACCTATCAAATTCTTTTTTATGTAATTCTCGGGATGCTGACCGGGCTTGCCGGAGCCATTGAATCTGCGAGGCTGGTCACGGGTCAGCCAACCTCGGGTGAAGGCTACGAACTGCGCGTGATAGCAGCGGTCGTGATTGGCGGTGGTTCGTTGAGCGGCGGTCAGGGCACTGTGGTTGGGACGATCATCGGCGCACTGATTATGGGGGTGCTTGCGAATGGCGCTAACTTGCTCGGCATCTCGTCGTTCACTCAGCAAGTAGTGATCGGCGCTGTTATCGTACTCGCCGTTACCTTCGATCAGTTTCAACGCCGACGGCTGGAGAATGCGGATTGCTGAATGCGGATTGCTGGTTCGCAAACGAACGTTCGTAACGCGGCTTGGCCGCCTGAGGTGCGGAAAGGCTCCGCCTTTCCGGGAGGCCAGTCAACAGTGATAGATGAGGCTATGCCTCATTTATCGAGGCGTAGCCTCGAAGAATTTGGGGGGCTCGCTCCGGAAAGGCATAGCCTTTCCGCACATCAGGCGGCAAAGCCGCACTCGCTGCCAGAACTTTCGCAGGAGAATAAGATCACTTTCAAAAACCGAGGGACACGAATGAACCGAGCCTGGTTAGTACTCCTTCTAATTTCAGCTCTCTTACCGAAAGCAGCCGTCGGGCAACAACCCCAGACGACTACGCGAAAGCTCATTTATCACGATGGCTGGACCGATCTGAACAAGAACGGAAAGATGGATGTTTATGAAAATTCAAAAGCAGACATTAATCGTCGAGTCGAGAATCTCCTCGCCCAGATGACGCTCGAAGAGAAGACATGTCAGACAGCGACCCTCTACGGCTACAACCGTGTGTTGAAGGATGAACTTCCAACACCCGACTGGAAGAACCAAGTTTGGAAGGATGGCATCGCCAACATCGACGAGCATCTCAACGGTTGGGGTGCGACCGGTTCCAGGAGTGTTTATGCCACAGACATTCGCAAACATGTCTGGGCCATGAACGAGGTGCAAAGGTTTTTCATCGAGGACACTCGTCTCGGGATTCCCGTCGATTTTACAAATGAAGGCTTGCGAGGTTTGGCTGCTCCGATTGCGACGAGCTTTCCTTCCGAGCTTGGTATGGGCAGCACCTGGGATCGTGAGCTGGTGCGGACGATGGGTCGCATCACCGGTCTCGAAGGACGAGCCCTGGGTTACACGAATATCTACGCTCCCACACTTGATGTTTCTCGCGATCAGCGCTGGGGCCGGGTTGAAGATACGTATGGAGAAGATCCTTACCTCGCTGCTCGGCTCGGCGTCGAGATGGTGAAGGGCCTGCAACAGGATTTGACGGTTGCGGCCACCGCTAAACACTTCGCTGTTTACAGTATCGGCAAGGGCGCTCGAGAAGGTCAGGCGCGCACCGATCCGCAAACATCGCCGCGAGAAGTTGAAAACGTTCTCCTGCCTCCGTTCAAGGCAGCCATCAAAGAAGCCGGATTGCTCGGAATCATGAGCTCATACAATGATTACGACAGCGTGCCGGTGACTGGAAGTTACTATTGGCTCACACAGAGATTGCGTCAGGACTTTGGCTTCAAAGGTTATGTGGTTTCAGACAGCGCCGCCGTTGAGTATCTCTACAACAAACATGGCGTGGCTGCGGATATGAAGGATGCCGTACGTCAATCCATTGAAGCCGGACTAAATGTCAAAACAAATTTCACGAGACCTGAAGATTTCATCTTGCCGCTCCGCGAGTTAGTCAAGGAAGGGAAGCTTTCCATGAAGACGCTCGATGCTCGAGTGCGAGATGTGCTGCGCGTGAAGTTTCAAGTTGGGCTATTCGATCGTCCCTACGTGACAGACGCGCAAGCGACGGTGAAACTGGTCAACTCTGCTGAGCACAACTCGGCGGCTTTGAGAGCGGCTCGCGAAAGTCTGGTGCTGCTCAAAAATGAGAATGGAATTCTTCCTTTGAAAAAGCAGCTTGAGTCGATTGCGGTAATCGGGCCCAATGCCGACGATGACAGCACGGCTCGTTATCGATACGGACCGTCCGCCGTCAATGGAGTCACCGTGCTGCAGGGAGTTCGAGCGAAGCTTGGACCAATAGTCAAAGTCGGCTACGCAAAAGGTTGCGAAATTGCAGACGCGGGTTGGCCGCAAAGTGAAATACTCCCAACGCCGATGACTTCAGCTGAGCAGGATGAAATTGCTAAAGCCGTGGCGCTGGCAAAAGCTTCGGACGTCGCGGTAGTGGTCCTGGGAGACTCAATGGCCACGGTGGGTGAAAGCGCGTCTCGCACTAGCCTCGATCTTCCTGGACGGCAACTCGATCTGGTGCAGGCAGTTTACGCTACCGGCAAGCCTGTGATCGTGGTTCTCATAAACGGGCGGCCGCTGAGCATCAATTGGATTGATAAGAACGTACCTGGAATTATTGAAGCCTGGTTTCCCGGCGTTCATGGAGGAACTGCCATTGCTGATGCTTTGTTCGGCGATTACAACCCGGGCGGCAAACTCACTATGACTTTTCCGAAGACGGTAGGGCAAATACCTTTCAACTTTCCCACGAAACCCAACGCGCAGTGGGAGGGCGAGAAAACTCGCGTGAATGGGGCACTTTACTATTTCGGGCATGGTTTGAGTTACACGAAGTTCGAGTACGGCAATTTGCAAATAGCGCCTTCAACACAAAGCGCTCGCGGAAACGTCGAGATCAAGCTCAACGTTAAGAACACGGGCGCCGTGGCTGGCGATGAAGTGGTCCAGCTTTACACTCGCGATATGGTCAGCAGTGTTACCACCTACGAAAAGAATCTGCGCGGCTTCGAGCGAATCAAACTCGCGCCGGGTGAGACTAAGCTGGTGACCTTCCATTTGGTCCCGGACGATCTCGCGTTGTGGGATCGCAGCATGCATTTCGTAGTTGAGCCCGGCGTGTTTCGAGTGATGGTAGGTTCTTCCTCGGAAGATATTCGCTTGAGCGGTGAGTTCACAATTCGTTGATTGACTATGAGGTGATTAGATGCGACATCTGCTTGTGTTTCTGTTCACGATTATTTGCGCACCTGTGATTTTGTGCGCGCAATCATCAACCCCGACGGCGAGTGATCCATGTGCTGAAGTGAAAGCGCAGGCCGCCAGAGCTGAAACCAGGCTCCGCGATTGGCCGGCGTTAGCACGTTATCGCGATCTCAACAGCAAGACTCCAGCCGTAGCAAAGGGTGATCGACGGGTTGTTTTCATGGGCGACTCGATCACGGATTCCTGGGATGATACGCAGCGCTACAGCGGCTTCTTTCCCGGAAGGCCCTACATCAATCGGGGCATCAGTGGTCAAACTACTCCGCAGATGCTGATTCGGTTTCGCGCCGATGTTATTCACTTGCAGCCGAAGGTGGTTGTGATTCTCGCGGGTACGAATGATCTTTCGGGAAACACTGGACCAACCACGCTGGAGGCGATCGAAGATAATCTGGCTTCGATGTACGAGCTGGCGCGAGCCAACAAGGTTCGCGTGGTATTCGCGTCGGTGCTGCCAATCAGCGACTACGATAAGAACCGGGACGGACAGCCCATTATTCGGTCCAAACAAAGACCGCCGGAACAGATCGTGGCTCTGAACCAGTGGATGAAGAACTACTCAGCGAAAGTCGGAGCGGTCTACCTCGATTATTTTTCAGCGATGGTTGATGCGAAAGGTTTTCTGAAAGAAGAGTTGAGTGAAGACGGATTGCATCCCAACCAAAAAGGCTACGATGTCATGGCGCCTTTGGCGGAGCAGGCAATTGCGGCGGCTCTGAAAAAGTAGGCAGAAACTGCGGGCGCGAAAAAGCTTTAGCCGCAGATTCCGCAGATTACACTGATTCTTAACTGTCGCTGACGAGTGCGTTCGTTTCAAATGGATTCTTGCTCGAACCGCCTGCCACGGGTCGAATCGAGAAGGAACCTCACAACGTCGATAGGCTCAAAAACAAAATCAGTGTAATCTGCGGAATCTGTGGCTAAAGCTTTTCTTACTGTTAACTCATCCATCACTCTCCCCATCCAAAAAATAAAAAAGAAAAAAATGCTTGACAGCAAATCGGGAGGAGGGATATTGTTCGCACCTCGAACAATAGACGTTCCGAGTCGCTGGTTAGTTCTAGACCTCGAACAAAAGAGGTAATCGCGCCATTCGCAAGATCAATACACGAGACTTCCACGTAGCCACGCGTACGACTTCGCGTGACATCAATCGCCGTATTGCGCTCAACGTAATTCGGGAACATCAACCCATTTCACGCGCAGACCTGGCGCGACACTTGAACATGACCAGGGGTGTTGTCAGCACTCTCGTTCAGGAGCTGATTTCGCAAGGCGTCATCTACGAAGGCGCGACTGGTGAAGCAGCTCGAGGTCGCAAACCCACCTTTCTCCACATCAGAACTCGTGACCGTTTGGCGATTGCCGTAGACGTTCGCTTCAGCAAAACCTACCTGATGCTATGCGATTTTTCAGGCCGCGAGCTGGCGCTTGAGGCGCACGACACGATTTTCAATGTACCTGAATTCGTGAAGGATCTTTCGATTCGCATCCGCAGAATGCTAAAAACGCACAGCGCCAGGAATACTTGTGAAGGCATTGGGGTTGTCATTCCCGGGATGGTGGACCAACGCACCGGGCTCGTTCTCAATGCACCCGCGCTTGGTTGGCGCAGCGTGGAGATACGCGACAAGCTCGCAGCCGCCACCGGACTTCCGGTGCAAGTAGAGAACTCCGGCCGCGCTTGCACTCTGGCTCAGTTGTGGCTGGTTCGTGGCGAAGCGTCGGGTCCAAATAGTTTTGTTTTCATCAGTGTGTCAGACGGCGTGGGCGTCGGCATGGTGGTCAATGGTGAGCTGGTTCGAGGTCACGATCACATTGCCGGAGAATTTGGACATCTCCCCATCAACCTGGACGGACCGAGATGTATGTGTGGCGCTTCCGGATGCTGGGAAGCGTACATCTCGAATCTCGCTACCATCTCTCGCTATTTTGGGTGGAATTTGTCCAAACTCAGTCCAAATAGCCTGCGTGACGCCGAGCAAAACTCCTTTACCGTCCTCGACCTGGTTGCGCGAGCGCGCGGCGGTGACGCGAAAGCGACGGCCGCGATCCAGGCAACTGCGCGCTTCCTCGGCCTGGGGCTCGGAACCATCGTTAACATCATCAACCCTGACTGCATTTTTCTCGCCGGCGAAATCACGACTGCGTGGGACTTGATTGAAGGGACCGTGACCGAGGCGCTTGCAGAGAGGGCGCTGACGGAAAATGCGGCTCGCACGCCGTTACGAGTGAACGGCGCGCAGGAATTACCGAGACTGAAAGGGGCGGCTGCTTTGATCGCTGCTCCAAGCTTTGCAGCGCCACGAGTCGCGTAAAACTCGGATCGGTGAGAGTAAGCGGGAACAAGGGGAACGTTAATTAAGAAAGCAACAGGAGAGCCTGGTTGGCGAGTTGCTTAGTGTTTTTGGAATCTCTCATTGGAGGTCGCTGACATGTTAAGCGTAAGAAACTTTGGTTTACGGAAAGTCCATTTTTTTGTCATCGCATTGTTGCTCGCCATCCCCGTCGCAGCTAATGCTCAAATCACAACCGCCACTATCGTGGGTACGGTTACTGACCCCGGTGGCTCCAATGTATCCGGAGCAACTGTCACTGCTCGGAATGTCAACACGGGCTTGGCTCGTACGGTGACTTCCGGGGACGACGGCGGCTTCCGCCTTGAGTTTCTGCCTGTTGGAACTTACGCACTTGAAGTTACGTCAACCGGCTTCAAGAAATCCTACCTCAGCGACATACTTTTGCAGATCAATGACACAGTACGGCTAGACGTTTCTCTTACGGTTGGGCAAGTCACCGAAACCGTCACGGTTACAGAGACTCCGCCGACTATTAATACGACCACGCCTGAAATAGGCCGCACTATTCAATCGCAAGAGATCGTCCAACTGCCGCTCGTCGATCGAAACGTCTATACGCTGCTGGACCTGACGCCCGGGGTGCAGTCTAACAATAACGGTGTAGCCAGCGCGTCCACCGGCACCAGTACATTTATCCTTGGTTATCCGGAACAGCGAACACTGATCAACGGCGGCACCGACGGCGGCACCGGCTCAGTGAACTACTATCTGGACGGTGGCATAAACATGACCAACCTGCGCAACACCGGAAACATTTTGCCCAACCCGGATGCCATCCAGGAGTTCCGCGTTCAGACCAACAGCTACAACGCTGAGTATGGCCGTTATGCCAGCGGCGTTATCAACGTGCTCACCAAGTCCGGCACCAACCAGTTTCACGGCTCGGCCTTTGAGTTCCTGCGCAACACGGTGTTCAATGCCAACGATTGGGGATCCACGCTGGCCAGGGCGCCTTTTCATCGCAACCAGTTTGGCGGCACTATCGGCGGTCCGATTCAGCACGACAAGGCATTTTTCTTCTTCTCCTACTCGGGGCTGCGCCAGGCGACGAGCACATTCCTGAGCGGCGCCCGCGTTCCGACCGCCCTGGAACGTGCCGGCAACTTTACGGCCTCTGCGACCAAGCCTACTGATCCCGCCACTAACACACCTTTCGTCTGCAACGGGGTGATGCATGTAATCTGCCCTAACCGAATTGATCCGGTCGCGAGGAAGATCATCGATACCTATATTCCAACCTCCAACGTTACCCTCGCCAATGGGAACGCAGGGTGGCAAGGCAATATTCCCACCCCCTATAACTTCGACGAGTTTCTGAGCAAAGTGGACTACCAGCTCAACGCCGCTCACCGGTTGAGCGTCAGTTACTTTAATACCGGAGGAACCAGCACCACGAGGGCGGGCAGCCCCAACGTGCCCTGGAGCCTGCAGGATTCCACGTGGCGGCAGCATAGTGTCAACGCCAGCGACGTTTGGGTCATCAGCGCAGACAAGATCAATCAGGTCTGGCTGACTTTCTCGCGAAACTTTGGCGGGCGCATAAACACCCCCGCGACCTCGCTTACCGATTTGGGTTCGTCATTCTTTATCCAGGGCACGCCGAATCTGCCGCAGATCACCGTCACGGGTTACTTTACCTTGGGACAACAAATCGGCGGTCCGATAGCCGGCACTAACTTTTACTCCGCACGCGACGTCTTCAGTTGGAGCAAGGGCAATCACTCGCTCAAGTTGGGCGGAGAGATCTCGCTCAACAAGGACATCCAGCAGACACTGCTTAACAACTACGGGGTTTTCACTTTCAACGCAGGTTCAACTGCAAGGGTAGCTGGCCCAGGAGTGACGGCCGCGGCGGGTAACGCATATGCCGATTTCCTGATCGGTATTCCGAGCGCGGTCTCGCAAGACGCCCCCGTAACGGGCTACACGAATAGCTGGTACACGGCTCTCTTCGTGCAGGATGATTTCAAAGTTCGTCCACGCCTGACTCTAAATCTTGGCCTGCGCTGGGATGTGCAGACGGCGCCGACCGATCCCCAAAACCGGGTCGTCAATTATGTTCCCGGTCAGAAATCCATCGTTATCCCGACTGCGCCTGTGGGGGCATTGTTCTTCGGCGATCCCGGTGTGGAACGTGGCGGCATTCCGACCAGCTACACTCATTTTTCGCCCCGCATCGGTTTTGCGTGGGATGTGTTCGGTAATGGAAAGACGTCGCTCCGTGGTGCATTCGGCCTGTTTTACGGCAGCATCTCAGGCAACGAGTGGAACACAATGACGAACTTCCAACCCTTTTCCACCCGGTTGACCTTTACTAATATCAACCAAAAGACAAATGCGGCTGGCGTCCCGTTGGGAGCTTCGCTCGTCAATCCCTACAACGCTTTCGTCGGAGGGGCTCCCTTCCCGTACCGGGGGACCTTTACAACCGGCGGCGGCCTCTTCCCGGTGGCATCGGATTTCAAATGGCCGCGCACATATCAGATGAACGTTTCTGTGCAGCGTCAGGTCACAAAAGACTTAGTCGTCGGAGCGGCGTATGTTGGGACGGAAAGCCGCAACCTGCCTTTTGCTCGTGACATCAATTACCCGGTCTTGACAGCGACTGCCACGAGTGCCGGAGCGAACATACTTGCACGTCGGCCCAACCCGCTGTTCGGCGCCGTACTCCTCCTTCAGTCAGACCAGCGCGCCAATTACCATGGTCTGCAGCTGACCACCGCGATGCGTATGAACCACCATGTGACCTTCAACGCTTTCTACACTTATAGCAAGACGCTTAGCAGTGTACAGCTCTACAACAGCACGACTCAGGGATTGGCAGAGAACTACAGCAAGCTTGGGATAGACAAGGGCGCCGGCGACACTGACCAGCGACACGTCTTCAGCATGAGTTTGACCTACCGGCCCGATTACTTCGCCAAAGGCAGTAACGGCATTCTGCGTAGTATCTTCAACGGCTGGAGTATATCCCCCATCATCAAGATGCGCAGTGGCCTTCCGTTCACCGTGACCAACGGCAACGTGGACGCCAACCTGGATGGCAACACTAACGACCGCGCTCAGTTGATTGGCAATCCACATCTGGACCATCCAACGGCGGCGCAGTGGTTCAACACTGCGGCCTTTGCCCAAAACAGAGTCGTTACCGGCGTCGCTACCGATGGCAACTCGGCTCGCAACCTTCTCTACGGGCCGGGCTATAACTCTGTCGATCTGGCCCTCGCGCGCGACTTTAGTTTGAGCGAGCGCTTCAAGCTACGCTTTCGGGTCGACGCCTCGAATGCTTTCAACCACGTGAACCTTGGACAGCCGGGCGCCGCCGTTCCGGCCGCGGGTTCGACGTCCGCTAGTTTTGGCGTGATCACATCTGCCAACTCGATGCGCAAGATGCAGTTTGGCTTGCGCCTGACGTTCTAAGGAAGATGGGTCTTTGGACGCCGGGAGCGCAGGCATCCTTGCCTGCCTTACATGCCAAAGAAACTACTCAGCTACAAAGGCAGGCAAGGATGCCTGCGCTCCCGGCGTCCATAGATCCATTTGTGTCATGCTGGACGCAAAACGAACCGAGGCGAGTACGACTGCGATCGACGTGGGCTTCAAGCTTCGTGGATTGCGTTGGTGGATCGTCGGGCTGATTTTCCTCGCGACGCTGATCAATTACATCGATCGGTTGACTATATCCGTACTTGCCCCGGTGATTACTCAGGATCTCGGCCTCACGAATACTGCGTTCGGCGGGATTGTTACCTGGTTTCTCCTTGCCTATACCATTAGTCAAGGCCTTTCAGGCAAGCTCTACGATCGTGTGGGTACTAAGCGAGGCTTTGTTTATTCAATCGTCCTTTGGTCCCTTGCGGCGATGGCTCATGCATTCGCGAGGGGATTGGCAAGTCTCAGCATCTTTCGCTTCATTCTCGGATTGGGAGAAGCGGGTAATTGGCCCGGAGCAGCGAAGACCGTTGCCGAATGGTTTCCTATTCGCGAGCGCGCCTTCGGCATGGCAATCTTTAATAGTGGCGCAGCCATTGGGTCCGTGCTGGCGCCGCCGCTGATCGTTTGGCTTAGCCTCACCTACGGTTGGCAAACAACTTTCATTGTTACCGGCTCGTTTGGGTTTGCCTGGTTGTTATTGTGGCTTTTCTTTTATGAGACGCCGGATCGTCATCGTTGGCTAGGCGCTGAAGAGCATCAACTGATCCGTCAGGGCCAACGAACGGAGGTCACTACTGAGCCGGCTGCGTCGCTGGGATGGCGTGAGCTGCTGCGCTATCGGCAAGTGTGGGCGATTGTGCTCGCGCGCTTTCTCACCGACCCGGTGTGGTGGTTGTACATCAGTTGGTTGCCAAAGTATCTCGCGGACGCTCGAGGTTTTTCGCTCGTAAAGATTGGTCTCTTCGCGTGGGTGCCGTACGTTGCTGCCGACGCCGGCAGTCTCTCAGGCGGTTGGCTTTCAGGAGCTTTGATCACGCGGGGTTGGAGCGTCGATCGAGCGCGCAAGTTTGTCATTGTGCTTGCCGCGCTGCTGATGCCCGCAGGAATTTTTGCGGCCTTTGCGAAGGATGCGATGGTTGCGCTCGCTTTGATTGGCGTGGTGCTTTTTGGGTTTCAAGTTTGGATCAACAACGTGCAGACCTTGCCGAGCGATTTCTTCCCGGACAAAGCCGTTGGTTCAGTTGCGGGTTTGGGCGGAACCGGAGCCGGCATTGGCTCGATGATTTTCATTTTTAGCACTGGCTGGGTAGTCGATCATTTTTCATACGTCCCGGTGTTAGTTGTTGCCGGTGTGCTCGCGCCTTTGGGTACAGTGGTGCTCTTTGCTCTATCAGGACGCATCGAGCGCGTAGCTCTCAAGCCGGCATAAAACAGTCATTATTCCAGGAGATTAATTGTGAGCAGTTCTTTCGACCTGAATGGAAAAGTGGCGCTTGTAACCGGTTCGTCTTCGGGGATTGGTCGTGCAGCTGCTGAAGCGCTGGCAGCAAGCGGGGCGCGAGTCGCCATTAACTTTCATCGCAACGAAGCAGGCGCCGAAGCAGCGCGCGCGGCAATAACCGAAGCTGGCGGAAAAGCTATCGCCGTCCAAGCTGACGTCACTCGCGCAAGTGATGTCGAGTCGATGGTCAAGCAAACAGTCGCTGAATTCGGACCGATCGATATCCTGGTGAACAATGCCGGTTCCCTGATTGAGCGACTGCGGATTCTGGAACTAAGTGAAGAGCGCTGGGACGAGGCTATCGATCTCAATCTCAAGTCTGCTTTTCTCTGTTGCCGCGCGGTTGCAGCTTCAATGATGGAGCGCAAGACCGGAGCGATCATTAACGTGTCTTCAATCGCTGGACGAAACGGCGGGGCGCTGGGCTCAATTCATTATTCGACAGCAAAAGGCGGAGTAATCACTTTCACCAAAGGATTAGCCAAAGAATTGGCGCCGTTTGGCATTCGAGTAAATGCCATTTCGCCCGGCGTGATTGATACGCCTTACCACGAACAGTTTTCGTCTGCAGAAATGATGAAGACTTATGTCGGCATGATTCCCCTCGGGAGGATTGGCAAGCCCGCTGAAGTGGCACAGGTTGTTTGCTTCCTGGCCTCGGATGCGGCCGGCTACCTCGCTGGCGAGACCATCGAGATTAACGGCGGAATGTTCATGGACTGATGTTGCTTTGTTTATGCCACGGGCTTGAACCGTGGTCACGTAACGTTGGTTGCTAGCCAAATGATGAAAAGGAATTAATTGGATGCCACCGGCTCGCACGGTGGAGGTTCACGTTAATTCCGGTCCAAAGAAGCAGTAACGTGAGACTGCACGGGGCCAGCCCGTGGCATCTTGCCCGTGGCCTACTTCCAAGATTTCGAAGTGCTTATTAATTATTCAAACAAGTGGAAAGGGTGGTTGATTGTCATAGGGCTCGCGTTAGCTTCGAGCAACATCGCGATCAGTCCGTTACTTGCCCAGGATGCCCGTGAGCTGGAGCAGGAGCGCGTAGCCAGCAACGAGCTAAAAGGAGAACATCCACTCATTGAGTTGATGCGAACGCGCAAGTCGACTCTTCGCTCTGACCTGCTTGGCGTACATCCGCGTGTCTACGTTACGGAGAAAGAGCTGAGTGAATTGCGTAGTCGCGCGCGCACCACGCACCGCGAGCTTTGGCAAAGCGCAATTAGTCATGTCCACGCGCTCGAAGCGGACCCGCCACCACCGCCGGCCGGCCAACGGCGTCAACAGAATAATGTTGGGATTGCGATCGCCGAAGCAGCCTTTGTCTACAAGATCGAAGGCGACAAGAAATATCTCGATGCGGCGCGAAAGTACATGGATGCGGCCGTCAGTTACGACATTTGGGGCTACGCGAACAATAAGCCGAATGTCGATCTCGCGGCGGGCCATCTGCTTTACGGTTTAGGCTGGGGCTATGATTTGCTCTACAACGATCTCAGCGAGAAAGAGCGGACCCGTTATCGCGAAAAGTTAATCAAGCAAGCCCGGTTGATGGCTGATTACTTCAAACCAAAGTCCGGCAAAACTTTTGCCTACAGCCAAAATCATACTTTCATTCCCATCACCGGACTGGGAGTCGCAGCTTACGCGCTTTACGACGAAACTCCGGAGGCGCCGGCGTGGGCCAGTCTGACGCGAGCAATCTACGATCGAGTGTTGGCTACTTATTCGCAGGATGGTTACTACTACGAAGGTTTTGAGTATTGGATCTTCTCGACGCCGTGGTTGATTCATTATCTTGACGCGCACGCACACGCAATCGGGGAAGATCTCTACGACCGTCCTGGTTTTCGTCTTATGCACAAGTATGTGGCCCATTCGATGCTGCCGAGTGGCAATTACATTTTTGATTTTGGCGACGTCTTCGAAGGACCGCTGACGCGCGCAGGCAAAGGCGAGGAGTATCCGCGCACTCATCCGCAGGGCCACTTCAATACTAATTACAATTTGCTTTACCGCGTGGCGCAGCGCTTCCAAAGCGGCGAGGCTCAGGGTGTGGCCAACTGGCTAAAAGGATTCAATCACGTCAACGCTGAGGACTTTTGGTCGCTGGTTTGGTATGACGCCAAACTCGCGCCCGTTCCGATTCAGCGACAAAGCGCGTGGCACTATTTTCCTGATCACGATGTCTTTTACTGGCGCTCTGATTGGTCAAACAAGGCTACTGCCTTCGCGTTCAAATGCGGCCCACCGGAGGGACATCACACCGCATCTTTGCTCAAGCAATTTCCCGATTGGCGCTTGTCTTCAGGACATGCGCATCCGGATGCGAATAGCTTCATCATCTTTGCTCGTGGCGAGTATCTGACCGGGGACAGCGGTTATGCCGGAGTGCCGATGGCCGAGCATCACAACACTTTGCTGATCAATGGCAAAGGCCAGGGAAACGAGGGCACCGGTCATGATGTGTTTGCGGAAGTGCCATACGACCTCCTCAATCGAATCCGAATCAGCGACGTTAAGGTCGAGCGAAACCGTGTCATCGTTCGGGGCGATGCAACTTCAGCATATGCGTCGGAACTGGGGCTGAAAAAGTTTGCGCGAGAGTTTGTCTACACGCCTGGTTCGGGCTTCACCATTTCTGATGAAGTAGAGACTACCAATCCAGCGGTTCTAAGCTTTTTGGTTCACGCTGACAGCACTATCGAGAAAGAAAGCGCCAACCGGTTCAGCATCAAAGCAGGTGAAGTGAAACTGGTAATCGACCCAACAGTAGAACAGGCGCATACGCTGCCTGCAGCGAAGCAAATACAGAGCAAGATTGAAACGAATACGGTTACTGCTCCGGGTCCTCCCGGCGCGGTGGATAAAGGTGAGCGGCAGGCCCGCGGCGAAAAGCTCGTGCTCTCGACGCCGGCCACGATACAAGCTCGGTTCACAATGCGGTTGCGGATTCAAGATTGAGTGGGAGCTTCCGTCTCATTTCACACCGGGCTTCAGCCCGGTGAAAGAGAAGCGACCTAAGAAGATAAACCGTTTCAACGGTTTCTAATTGGGCTCAGTAGCGGTAAACCGTTGAAACGGTTTCGAGGAATTTGGCGATGCAGGTCACCCGGTTAAAACCGGGTGAGAATGAGAGGACTTTTAGCTCACCATGTTCGATGGAAAATCATTGAGCGGATACTCAGGTTCTGGTGTTGTAACTAAACTGTGTGTGGTGCTCGTTCTCCTCGTCGCGGCGTCACCTTTAGTGGCGGCGCCGCGGATCAAAGTTTTGAAGCTCGCCATAACGAATCCGACTGACCAACCTCGGGCATCTGAAAACGTCGTCATCAAGGTCGCCGACCTCAAACGCATCGCCGCGGACTTTAAAGCCGGTGACTGCATCGTGACGACGAGTGACGCGGCGACACTTGAAGAAGATGCGGCCACGTTGCAAGTCATGGAACTTCCGTCGCAAGCGGACGATTTGGATGGCGACAAGGTCTATGACGAGCTTGCGTTTCAAATCTCGCTGAAACCAAAACAGACGCGAATCGTGTCCGTCTCCTTTGGCGATGCGACCTCTATCCAAAGACTTCGGAGCGATTATCCGAAGCGCACCGCTGCCAGGTTCACTATGAAGTTTGATGGACTCGGCTGGGAATCGGAGCTGATGGCGTGGCGAATCTATTTCGATAAGCGCAACGCAATTGATGTTTTCGGCAAGCGCCGGCCTGGTTTGTATCTCGAGATGTTTGGTCTGCCCGAGTTTGCCTATCAGGAGGAGTCACCTTTTGGTCGCGATATTTACCGCATCGGCGATGCGCTCGGCATCGGAGCCGTGGCTGCGTTGGTTGATGGGAAGGTCGTAAAAGTCGCTGATGTTGATGATCGTGCTTGGAGAATTATCAGTGCTGGACCGGTGCGCACTATCGTTGAGCTTTCCTACAAAGGCTGGGCGGTCGGTGGCCGCAAAGTAGATTTGGTAAGCCGGCTTACTCAATGGAGTGGCGAGCGTGGCTTTGAACACGACGTTACGGGCGCTGATGGCATAACGCTCGTGACTGGCTTAACGAAAAAGGCTGGCCTTGAAGATGCTGCAACTCCTGCTGGGTCGGCTTTGCCATTGGTTCGGTCAGTCTGGGGTCATCAGGTAATCAAGACAGGACCGACTGCGACAGAAGAATTGCCTGATCAGAATCTGGGCTTGGCGATCATCGCGCCCGGAAGCCAAAGCAGGAACCTGCCAGACGATAATCTGAATCTGTTGGTGCAGCCGACAAGCACCGGAGGAAAAGCTAGTTGGCATGTGGTTGCTGCGTGGGACCAGGAAGGGCTCGAGAACATGTACGTGACCGGGCTGACTCCGGCAACACGATATCGTAACGGCTCGCTGGTCTTTCCTTTCGACGCGGTCAACTCCAAAGATAAGTTCCAAAGCCTGGTGCGTTCGACTGCTGATCGAATTGCCCATCCGGCTAACATTCAAATCCTTTCACAAAGCGCCACGACTCAATCGGCGCCGCCAGACACGCTCGAGCCCGGGCGCAAAAAAACTTTTGCCGAAGCAATAGATTTGTTGAAGCAGTCTGCGGAACGGACGGCTACGAAATGGGAACCGATCGTTGCTTCGGCGCCGCCTGAAGTCGCCGAGCGTGACAAAGGGCCCGGCTTCTTTACGGAAGGTGACAATCAAACAGGCGAGTGGAAGGAACAGAAAGGCTTCTTTTGGACCGGCAACTTTTGGGTGGGTGAGCTTTGGCTTCTCTATGACAAGACCAAAGATGAGAAGTATCGGCGGTGGGCCGAGCTGTGGAATGCGAGACTGCTCAACAAAGAGATGATGGAGAACCACGATGTAGGATTTCTTAACTTCTACTCGTCGGTCTTCGGTTACCGGCTTACCAAAGAACCCAAGTATCGCGAAGGTGGTTTGCGTGCTGCTGCGCGATTGAAACAAATGTACAACCCGACGGTCGGACTTATTCCAGCCTGGTCTGTCGGCGGCGATGACACGATCATCGACACGATGATGAACCTTCAGATTTGGTGGTGGGCGACTAAAGAAACCAACAACGCGGAATGGCGCGAGCTCGGTCTCAAGCATGCGCTCAAGACTGCAGATTGGTTGGTACGGCCTGATGGTTCAGTGATTCAGTCAGTCCATTACAATCCCGGCGATAATCGTCAGGACTTCACTTCATCAGGTCCGGCGCCACAAGGCGTCAACGTACCCAACACCATAGCTCCGGGCGAGAAAGTGTTTACACACACGCACCAGGGCTACTCAGCGGACACGAGTTGGGGACGAGGAACAGCATGGGCGCTTTACGGATTCACTGTGGCTCACAGCGAGACCAAAGATCCGCGCCTGTTGGCAACAGCGGAAAAGATTGCCGGCTTTGTGTTGGATCACCTGCCTGAGGATGGAGTGCCCTGGTACGACTTCGCGGACGAAGGTGTCTATTATCGTAATCGAGATAGCTCCGCCGCTGCATTGATAGCTGGTGGCTTGCTGCGCCTGTCTAAGGAAACAAAAGATCCGAAGCAAGCAAGTTTGTATCGAGCTGAGGGCACCCGAATTTTGCAATCGTTGATTGATCGATATCTGACGCCGGTGAATATTGATGACAAAACGCCGCCGGGAGTTTTGCGACATGGTTCCAGCACCAGGCCTCACGACGGACGGCTGATCTACGCCGACTATTATTTGCTGGAGGATTTGTTGTGGCTGGAAGCCAATCCTTAAAAGATTGGTTAATGAGTTAAGCGATTATCCCTCGATGTGAATTAACATTGAAGAAAGAGAAGGGGAAAGATGAGTACACAAATGAAGGCGAGTGGGGAGGGACAGATCTTCCGGAACACGAACGGGCAGAAAGGACGGCACCTGGCCATCACGCCGGAGAACAGCGCCATGAAGCATCTGGTCTACGGGCGCATCATTCTGGATGCGGAAGTGCCGCGGCTCGAGTTTGCCACCGGAGCGATGGAGTGCGGGCTGATTTGCCTGT
>Ga0134125_10000443_pt1 | contig 55848 bp, 51 predicted proteins | sample KB31751_FD_96464 | JGI IMG/M metagenome (GOLD analysis project Ga0134125, IMG submission 96464) | Terrestrial soil microbial communities with excess Nitrogen fertilizer from Kellogg Biological Station, Michigan, USA - KB3-175-1 | ecosystem: Environmental > Terrestrial > Soil > Unclassified ... | reverse complement strand
GGCACCATCGACAACGATATCTTCGGCACCGACAGCACCATCGGTTTTGATACGGCCGTGAATACGGCGCTCGATGCGATTGATAAAATTCGCGACACTGCCGCCAGCCATGATCGCTTGTTTATTGTTGAAGTCATGGGACGAAATTCGGGATTCATTGCTTCACACGTCGGCCTTGCGGGCGGCGCGGAAGCGATTTTTACTCCTGATTTTCCGATCACTGTGGATCAAGCTGTGGAAAAGATCAAAGCCGGTCAAGCCAAGGGCAAAATGAGTTCGATCTTGATTGCGGCTGAAGGACAAAAACCAGGTCGCACTTATGATTTGGCAGAACAGATCCGAAAAAAATCGGGCTTTGAAGCCAAGGTTTGTATTCTGGGCCATTTGCAAAGAGGTGGCTCTCCCACGGCGGCCGATCGCGTTTTGGCCAGCCGACTAGGAGCGAAAGCTGTCGAGATGCTTTTGAAAGGTGAAAGCGATATCATGCTGGGTGTGAATGGTGAGCAGATTGTCAGCGTGCCTTTGATGGATGCCATCACCAAAGAAAAACACACGTCGAAAGAATATTTGAAACTCGCCACCTTGCTTTCGAATTAAATATTTTTTTGAATATGTCAGACTCGATCTTGCTCGATGCGTTGAGAGGCCCGACTGTCGCGGTTTTAAGAACTCGTAGATTGACTGATTTTTAGGTGGCTGATAACCAAGGTCTCCGAACTTTTTTAGGTATTTACAAAGGAGTACGAAATGCGTCGTTTGTTGGCACTTCTGGTTGTTCTTCCCTTGTTTGCGGCTTGCACAAAGAAAAATTCGAATGAAATCCTCATCGGTCACTTTGCTTCAATGACAGGTTCGGAAGCAACTTTCGGTCAGAGCACGGATCAAGGTCTGCGCTTGGCGATCGATGAGCTTAATGCGGCTGGCGGAATCAAAGGCAAGAAAGTTCACTTGATCACCATGGACGACCAAGGAAAAGCGGAAGATGCAGCCTCGGTGGTCACTCGCTTGATCGATCAAGAAGGCGTTGTTGCTATTCTTGGCGAAGTGGCAAGTTCTCGTTCATTGGCGGCAGCTCCGATTGCACAAGCTAAAAAAATTCCGATGCTGACTCCGAGCTCAACCAATCCCAAAGTGACTGAAGTCGGAGATTTTATTTTCCGCGCTTGCTTCATCGATCCTTTCCAAGGAACTGTGATGGCGAAATTTGCTCGCGAAAATCTGAAACTTAAAAAAGTGGCGGTTTTCCGTGACGTGAAATCAGATTACTCTGTTGGCCTTGCTGATTTCTTTATTTCTAAATTCAAAGAATTGGGCGGCACGATCACTGATGACGTCAGCTACCAAGCTCAAGACGTGGACTTCAAAGCGCAACTGACGCAAATTAAGTCCACCAATCCAGAAGCGATCTACATTCCTGGTTACTACACCGAAGTGGGCCTGATCGCTCGTCAAGCACGTGAGCTGGGAATCAAAGCCGTTCTTATGGGTGGCGACGGATGGGATTCTCCGAAATTGTCGGAAATCGGAGCGACCGCTGTCAATGGCGGCTATTTTTCAAATCACTACTCGACAGAAAGCACAGATCCTGCGGCTGTTGAGTTCATGAAAAAATTCAAAGAAAAATATCACACTCAGCCTGATGGCCTTTCTTCGGTGGCTTACGATGCCGCCGGCATTTTGTTGCAAGCCATCACCAGAGCCGCTGACACTCCAGCAGGTATCACTCCACAAAATATTCGCGATGAATTAGCAAAAACAAAAGACTTTCATGGCGCCACCGGCATCATCTCTTTTGACGATCATCGCAATGCCGTAAAATCGGCCGTGGTTGTGCAAGTGAAAGGTCCAGTAAACAAACTTATCACGAGCGTTAATCCTTAATATGGCAGATTTTCTTCAACATGTGATCAACGGCATCAGCCTTGGCAGTATCTATGCTCTCATCGCTCTTGGTTACACGATGGTGTATGGGATATTGCAGTTCATTAACTTTGCTCACTCTGACGTTTACATGGTGGGCGCATTCATTGCGTATTTCGTGGCTCGCGCCGTGGGAATGACCGAGTCTCCAGGGATTGAAACTTTGGTGATTTTGCTCGGAGCTTCGATGGTCGGTTGCGCTCTGCTTGGAGTCGCCATTGAACGTTTGGCTTATCGTCCTTTGCGAAAAGCGCCGAAGATCAATATTTTGATCACAGCCATTGGAATGTCTTTGTTTCTTGAATATTTTGGCCAAGTTGTTTTCGGCGCTGATCCCAAAGTTTTTCCGTCAGTGCTGCAAGACTCGGTTCTTTTTCAAATGGGAACCGTGCCTTTGAAAAGTCTTGATATCGCCGTTCTTGGCGTCACCTTAGTCATGATGTTTGCACTGAATTTTTTGATCTATCACACGAAGATTGGTCGCGCCATGCGAGCCGTCAGCACCAATATGAATGTGGCCTCCCTCATGGGTGTGAATAATGATTTCATTATCTCTTTCACTTTCTTTGTTGGCTCGGCCTTAGCAGGAGCTGGCAGCGTGCTGGTCGGAATGAAATATCCAAAGATTGATCCGCTGATGGGAATGATGATTGGTCTTAAAGCTTTCGTCGCAGCCGTTCTGGGTGGCATTGGTAATATTCAGGGCGCAGTCCTTGGTGGATTGATCATGGGACTTTCTGAAGAGATGGTCGTCGGTTATTTTTCTTCGACTTACCGTGATGCTTTGGCGTTTGGAATCTTGATCGTGATTTTGATTTTCCGTCCGGCAGGTCTGCTTGGCAAATACACCGTGGAGAAAGTCTAAATGAAGACATTTCTGAACTCGGCCAAGGTGCCTTTGATTGCGTTTGTGGTTTTGTGGGTCTTGGGAATTTTCGTTAACTTTAGTTTTAATTCTTACATCCAACTGATCTTGATCTACATCATGATCAATATGATTTTGGCCATGAGCTTAAATTTGGTGAACGGTTACACCGGTCAATTTTCATTGGGCCACGCCGGATTTATGGCTTCGGGAGCTTACACCTCGGCTTATCTTTCGACCGTGATTCCAATGCCTGCGGGCGCCATGCAACTTCCTTACTTTTTCGCTCTCGCTTTGGCAGGCGGTCTGGTTGCCTCTGTGGCGGGACTGCTTGTAGGGCTTCCGTCTTTGCGATTAAAAGGTGATTACCTGGCCATCGTGACTTTGGGTTTTGGTGAAATCATTCGTGTGACGTTGCTCAATACCGATGCGGTCGGTGGCGCGCGCGGCATGTATGGAATTGTTGGACCTACTGATTGGTCTTTAGCTGGCATTCCCATCAGTCGCTTTATGGGCGGATTTACTCATGCTTTGATTTGGGTTTTGGTTTGCTTCTTCACCATTTGGAGAATTATCCGCAGTGCTCACGGTCGCGCTTTCTTGAGCGTGCGTGAAGATGAAGTTGCTGCTGAGTCCATGGGGATTAATACGACTCGCGCGAAGGTTTTGGCTTTTGTGCTATCGAGCTTTTTTGCCGGAGTGGCCGGAGCGATCTTTGCTCATTATGCGAATTATCTCAATCCATCTTCGTTCACGTTTATGCGCAGTGTGGATGCGGTGATCATGGTGGTCTTGGGTGGTATGGGAAGTTTGTCAGGCTCGTTGCTGGCAGCGATTTTCATCACTGTGATTCCGGAAGCTCTTCGTCCGATTCAAGAGATGACGGGCTATGATTTACGTATGGTGATTTATTCTTTGTCCTTGGTACTGCTGATGATTCTTCGTCCGCAAGGTTTGTTTGGAAAATATGAAATCACTGAGGCTCTGCCTTGGCTGCAGAAGTTTTTCAAAAAATCAAAAGCCACTGCCACGACGGATGGAGGTGCTTCGTGAGTACTCCTTTGTTAGAAGCGCGCTCGATCACCATGCAATTTGGTGGCTTGAAAGCTGTTGATTCATTGCAATTTCAAATTCAAAAAGGCGAGCTGATGGGTCTTATCGGCCCGAACGGCGCTGGTAAAACAACGGTCTTTAATATGCTCACCGGTGTTTATCAACCCACTCAAGGTGATGTGATCTTTGATGGCCAATCCATCAAAGGCAAAAAACCTTGGCAAGTTTCGCATTTGGGGATGACCAGAACATTTCAAAATATTCGTTTATTTAAAGAGCTGAGTGTTTTGGAAAATGTTTTGGTCGCATCCAATCAGCAAATTGAATACGGATTTTTTTCTCCTCTGTTGAAAACCAAAAAGTTTTTGGATCAAGAGGTGGCTCTTCGCAAAGAAGCACTTGAGCTGTTGCGGATTTTTCATTTGGAAGGCAAAGCCAATGATGAAGCCAGTTCTTTGCCTTATGGCGAACAGCGCAAGCTTGAAATCATTCGAGCACTGGCAACCAAACCAAAACTGATTTGCTTGGATGAGCCTGCAGCCGGAATGAATCACAATGAAACTCATGCGCTGATGGAAACGATTGCGAAAATTCGCAAAGACTTCCATCTCACAGTCCTGTTGATCGAGCACGACATGAAGTTGGTCATGGGAATTTGTGAGCGCATCGTGGTCTTGGATCACGGTGTAAAAATCGAAGAAGGAACTCCTGAGAAAATTCAGGCTTCGAAAAAAGTGATCGAAGCTTACCTCGGCACAGATGAAGATCTGCAGGGCAGCTCCTCAACAACAGGAGGCCACTAATGTCGATGCTGGATGTGAAAGATCTCCATGTGTATTACGGATCAATCCATGCGCTGAAAGGCATGACTTTTCATGTGAACCAAGGCGAGATCGTTTCTTTGATTGGCGCCAATGGCGCGGGTAAGACGACCACTCTGCGAGCGATCTCAGGCATTGTTGACAGCAAAGGTGATATTTTGCTGGAATCCAAATCGCTGAAAGCTGTGAAGGCTTATCAACGCGTTTCCTTGGGCTTGGCTCAATCACCAGAAGGTCGCGGTGTGTTTCCGCAGATGACAGTGCTGGAAAATCTCGAGATGGGTGCTTATCACCGCAAAGACAAAGCAGAAATTAAAAGCGATCTTGAAATGTGTTTTGGTCTCTTTCCTCGTTTGAAAGAACGGATCAAGCAAATTTCTGGCACCATGTCTGGTGGTGAACAACAAATGCTGGCGATCTCGCGAGCGCTGATGGCTAAGCCAAAAATTTTGCTTTTGGATGAGCCCAGTCTGGGGCTTGCGCCGTTGATCGTGACGCAAATTTTTGAAATCATCAAAAAATTGAACTCGCAAGGCATGACGATTTTGCTGGTGGAGCAAAATGCCCGCATGGCTTTGAAAGTTTCTCACCGTGCTTACGTGATCGAAACTGGCAAAGTGATCATGGAAGGCCGCGGTCTTGATTTGCTCAATGATGATAGCGTGCGAAGAAGTTATCTCGGAGTTTAAATAAAATGAGAAAAGTTTCTGACTATATTGAGTTTCTGAGAGCGCTGAAGGCCTCAGTGATTCAAGAGTCGAGCTTTTCTTGCGAGCCTTCGCTAGAAGCTATTTTTCGAAATCCTCGTCTGATTATTGTTCCGAACCACGCCACTCCGCTGAGCTGGATTGCTGTGATGTGTGAACTTGCGGATCAAGCTGTCCTTGCTGGCGCCGGTGACTTTACTCCTCGGGCGGTGGCAGATCGTTGGTTTTACACCAACCCGCTGACCAAGGTCGTTGCGGAGTATCTCACTCAATCGGATCATCCCATGAACTCTGATGAGCTGATTGAAAGTTTTAAAAATGCCGAGCGCGAAGCTTTGGTTATTTTTCCTGAAGGCGCGAATAGTTTTTTTGGCAATGTGAATGAGATTCAGCCTTTTCGTTCCTCGAAATTTATTGAGATCTCGATTCGCTGCCAAGCGCCGTTGCTTTTGACAGTCCACAAAGGCACTGAAGGTTGGAGTGTGCCTTTGCAAATTCCGCAGGAAATTGGTCAAGCGATCCTGCCTTATTCCAAATTTTTTGGTGAGAAGTTGCAGCAAGCTCAGGCTTTTAATTGGCCACTTTGGCCGCAAAAAATTCAGAAGTTTTCCATGAACTGCAAATTGTATGTGCCACCTTTGTATGAAAGCGATCTCTTGGCGGATCCTCTCGCGCGGCGCGAGCAGCTGGCACATGAGGCCGAGGGAATTCGTCAGATCATGGAAGAGATGCGCGAAAATCTCTGATTCTTCATTCCTATTGTCTCATTTTGAAACACGCCTGACTTTCGTCTCAAGTTTGGAATACAGATACCGATAGATCTCTCATGGATCTTCGCCGACTGAAAATAAATCGATGGACACGACAGCTAGGTTTGGCTTCAATTGCAGTCCTGCTTCTTGGCTATCAAAATTGTTCAAAGACTCAATTCAGCAGCCCTCAAACCGAGGCTTTTGCTTCGCTCTCAACGGGCGCGAACGATCTGATGTTGACGGTGACAGTGGCGACTCCGAAAAATATTGGCGTCGGCGATTTGCAATTGACAGGATTTGATCTTAGCAAAGTGAATTTCTTTTTGCTGGATGGCAATGGGAACAAAGTCAATTCCCTGTCGAACGATTTCAGCAGCATCACTCTCACCAGCACCAGCGGACAAAATACTTATCAGTATTTGACTCGCACATTGAATGCTCGAACTTTTAGTTTTTTAGTAAATGATGTCTATGGCAACTCGGCAAAAATGCAAATCACTTTTTCACCAGAAAATCCGTTGCTGGCTTTCAAGCCGGCTTTAGCTGTGAGAAATACGAACTGTTTGTTTTGTCACTCTTCTGTTGAAGGCAACGTCATCACTGACATGGCTTTTAACTCGGGCAAGCAAGGAACATTTCTTGGTGATCCTGCCGGTGGTTCTGGAGAATATTTATTTGGTAATTTTTCTTGGCAAGCGGAAACTGGCCTCAGTAACAACACGATTCAAGGCACGATCTATATGCCTCGTCGAGAAATTGCGACCAGCTCGCAAAATTTGGCGTCGGCGGGCATCAAAGCAGGCATGAGCAATATGCCGATCTTGCCGTATTTTACCAATGCAACCAATGCGCCAAACACGCCGATTTATTTGAATACTGTGCCACTGAGTTTTCAGTATATTGCTCAGTATGCGAATGCGGCTTTAAATTATCGCACGCCTGATTATTTGGCGTTTCTGAAAACTCCTTATGCGAATACTCCAGCTGATCCTTCTCTGACAGCAAATTCACCGATTCGCGAAGTCAAAGACGTCGTCATCCAAGCTCCGACAGCAGCACAGCTTCAGCAAACTTTTGGTGCGACCAACACTTATGTTTACATCAAGCAAAGTGATAACGGCTATGATCTGACGAACTTTGCTAAAATGGGCAATTATTACGGAAACAGTGCTGGAAACTGGATGCAATGTGATGGCGATTTGTATGTCGATGGCGTGGTGTTTTTAAATAATCTCAAACTGCGCACCAAGTATGGTTGCCGCATCTATGCGACTCATTCGGTTTTCATTCAAGCGCCTGTGGGCTCTGCCGCTCGTGATGGAATCACTTACGATACGACTGTTTCAAATTTACCTTACCTTGAAATCACCAGCGCCAATGCGGTAATCATGGGAGTCGGAGCCCTGACGGGAACTGCCAATTGCGTCGAAAAAGGAGTGACTTATACAGACAAACTCGTCTGCCGCTCGAATGACGAGCGCACTCTCAACACTCCGACTCTTGTTGGCAGTGGTGCCATGGCAGATTATGCAATGCTTGGTGGCGCGATGCTCGATGTGGGCAATGGTGCAGCCAATACTGACCCAAGCCGAGCTGTGAGCTTATCGCATGTGTTAATTAATGCTCCGCTGGTACACTCTCGATTTGCTGGTGACTTTCAAGGAGTGATCATTGCCCAGCACATGGTAGGTGCACTCGGAAAATTTTCTTATCACTACGACAATACTTTTTCAAAAGTTCCAATTCTGCCGCAGATCTCCAGCAGTTGGTTTTTCCAAATGTCTGATTGTGCGACTTACGATCCAACAACCGGAGCGATGACTTCGGATCAATCGAACGCGGTCAGCGGCCAACCTAAATACCGAACTTGCTTTTAGGTACGCCGAGGATAACAGCATGAAGATTTTAACAACAGTGACGAATGAATCTGAAGCTCAGATGATTGTCGCGTCTCTCAAGTCAGCGGGTATCGCCGCCGAATCTCAAGGTGCTAAAGATTATGCCTCTATCATTGTTGGTAGCGATCAAGGTCGCTACCAAATTTTCGTTGATGAAAATGATTTTGAGAGCGCAGAAAAATTCCTGCAGAGTATGCAGCGATCTCATCTCTCGATTGCCGATGAAGAGCCGGCCACTCCTAATTATTTCAAAAGAGCCGCCATCATGGCGACACTGGCAATGGTCATGCTACCGATTGTTTTCAATATTGTCTCTTTGATGAGCGCCCGAAAATATTGGGCACATTCAACGAAAGATTCTGAAGCCAAGTTCAAATTAGTTTTGCTTTTTTTATTCCAACTGCCAAGTCTCGGCTCCGCTTATCTTCTGTGGCTGACTTTTTCCTCGGGACACTAAGATTCATTTTATTTGCAGTCGGCGATGTTGCGTTGGGGAAGTTCTTGCCCCTCAGAATGAGTAAAGTGTTGTCCCCGAATCATCGTATCGACTTGTTCGGTAAGACTGACAATACAAACATTTCCGTAAGGCATTTTTTTGACAGTCTCGACAACACGAACAGAGATCACATCAGTCCCACTTCCATTTTTCAAAATATCGGGCACCGTCAAAGGTGGCTGATTGTTATCTTCAACCACTCGCATACAAGGAGAGTTCTCTCCGACGTTTCGATGATCAAGAATCGTAATGGCGGCAAGTTCAGGAACCAAGACTTTCAAAGTTGGCTCCGAATACCCCGCCGTCGAAAATTTCACAGTGGATGTGTTAAGATCAACATGAATAGCAGTGGTCTTATCGCTGATCACCTGAGTGATCGTCGAATCAGCAAAAGCCTGAAGACTGGCAAGCAAAGTCAAAACAGTGAATATAAATTTCATAAATCCCCCTATAACTAGAGGATTAGCCTTTATTTCGTATAAAGTAAATTTGACATTCAATTATATATTATATAGGTAATAGCCTATGTCATTTCGAATATCTGACCTTAAAAATTTTATTGAAACAGCTCATTGCTCAACAATGAGTGAGGCCGCGCGCAAACTTGAAATCACTCAGCCAGCACTTTCTGAATCCATCAAACGCCTTGAAGAGGATCTCGGGGAGGTTCTTTTCTATCGATCGCGATCCGGGATCAGTCTGACTTCGACAGGAGAGAGTGTTCTGGAAAAAGCGAAGATTGCCATGTCGTCTTTGCTGGATGTGGAATCATTTAAGGCTGGCGACTCTTCATTCAAAGGAAGATTTATCACCATTGGTTGTCATCCCGTCGTTGGCTCTTATTTTTTGCCACGGGCACTCAAAGCCCTTGAGAAAAAAGCTCCTGACTATCGGGTGGATCTCAAACATGGTCTCTCGCGAGTCATTCAGGCGGAGATTCAAAAGGGGCTTATAGATATTGGCATCGTCATCAATCCTATTTTTGTTCCGGATTTGATTGTCAAAAAAGTCTCTCAAGATAATGTTTGTCTGTGGTCTTCAAAAAAAGGACCGATCGGAAATAAACTCATCTGCAATTTGGATTTGTTTCAAACACAATCCATTCTAAGAAAATGGAAAGAGGCTCCAGCGGACATCATCAATACGGACAGTCTCGAGTTGATTGTCAGGCTTGTCGCTAATCAAGTGGGCTATGGAATCATTCCGGAAAGAGCAGTCCATTTATTCAATGCAGATTTTAAAAAGCATAAAGACACTCCATCTTTCAAGGATGATATTTGTCTCGTCTACAGACCAGAATTTGGTAAAAATGAATTTGAACAAGCCGTGATAGAATCATTAAAATCTGCGATGGTTTAGCAAGGTACGCCGTTCTTTTTTGGGAAGCGCTGAGTTGCAAAAAAGAACCCGGAACCTTTTTTAATTCAGAAGCTCCGGTGGTGAACCGGAGCTCCTGGACATGGAGTTAGCTAATAATTATCGGATCAAGCCGCTAGGCTTAGCGTTTCAGTTGGATCACTTCTTCTAACAACTGATCTGTTGTTGTGATCGTTTTTGCATTGGCTTGGAACCCGCGCTGATTCTGAATCAGATTCACGAACTCTTGGGCCAAGTCGACCGTTGAACGCTCGAGGGATTTTGCAAATAACTTTCCGCGACCGGCGTGATTTGGAGCGCCGATGGCTGGTTCGCCGGAATCTCTCGACTCTTTCATACGGTTGTTACCAACCTTGAAGAGAGCTTCTGGATTTTCAAATTTCGTCAAAGCAATCTGACCCAAATCTTGCGCCTGACCGTTCGAGTACAAAGCCGTCAACACACCTTCGTCATTGAATGACAAGTTGTTGATCGTACCTGCCGAAGATCCATCTTGGTGCCAAGTGATCAAATCAGAATCTTTACCATATTGTTTAGTTCCGTCGATGCCTTTTCCGCCCGCTGCGATCGCATCACCGAAGTTGATTTTAATTTTCTGATCTTGGAGAGATCCACCTGTGAAGTTGAAAGCAGACTCAGTCATTTCATTTGAGTTCAACAAACCATCGACGGTGAAATCCATTTTTCCCTTACAAACTTCTTTGGCAACTCCTGGTTTTCCACCAGTCACATCTTTGCCATCAACCATTCCATGGTAATCCCATTTGCGATCTTCCGTTTTATTGAAGAACAATGTCATCAAATGTTTATTCCCTTGAGAATCGTAGATCTCAACACCTGTTGAGTAATCAGAAGTCGAATACGGATCTTTGCCATCGAACTTTTTCAATCCCGCTTCAACGCGAGAATCCAAGTTCATATCCAATTTAATTTCTTGAGTTGGTTTGGCAGCGATCAATGCACGAGGAAAACGCAAATCACCTGTCTTATTGATGATGTGACCTTTTTCATCGGCTTGAAAGCCTTGAATACGTTGGTTGTCATTGCTGACAAGATAACCTTCACGGTCAAAGTGGAAAGATCCATCCCGAGTGAAGGACTGACCATCACTGCCTTTAAGAGTAAAGTAACCTTCACCAGAGATCGCCAGATCCGTGGTTTTTTCTGTCGCATCGACGTTACCTTGAGTCAGAATTGGATTCACAGCACCGATTTTTGTACCGCGACCGATCTGATTACCACCCAAAAGACCTTTTAAGTCTTTGGCGAGAATATCTTGGAATTCCGCTCGGCTTGCCTTGAAGCCAGTCGTATTCGCATTGGCAATGTTATCTGAAACAACGGACAGCGCTTCACCTTGCGCTGTTAAACCGGATACACCGGTGTACATAGACGAAAGAATACCCATATGACCTCCATGTCATTTGTAGAACAACTTTTATCGAAAGCTGTTCATTGGAGGGCCCCCTCGAGGAGGACCGGCCCTATTATTTTTTTGTCTTGCTCGCCTCCTGCGAGACAAAACACTAACACTACTAAAACTTAAAATCTTAAAACTAAATACAAGTTCACTTCGTGAACTACATCACGATCGTTGAATCGATATTGGTAAAAACATTCTCTTTCAGAGCTGCTTTATCCATCACCGTCACGACCGTTTTGTTTTTCACACTGACGATTAAAGCTGCGTCGTTCATGAGAACCAGAGTATCTTTCGAGCCCTTCGAAGCCGCTCTTGAAACTGCATCATTCAGTTTATCCATATCGGCTTTGTTAAACGCGATTCCTCGGCTCTGCATTCGCTCCACAGCATGATTGCTGAACTTCACTCCAGGCGCTGCCGGCATTCCACCGAGAGCATTTGGCATCGCCGATGGAGTTGTCTTCGCAACTTCACCAGTGACATTTCCACCTTGAATTTGGCTCAGCATATCTTTGAAAGACTGCCCACCAACCTCAGGCTGAGAATTATTATTTCTCATCCTCTCTGGCTGGATCGCGCTTTCAAATGTTGAGACCTTTTTTAAATCCACTTTTTATTCCTCTTTATTCAGCGACTATTTCACAGTTGCTGAAGGGCGCTTTGTCTCCGCGGCTTGAGCGACTGGTTTTTTCTCGTCCGGCTTGAGTTCTTTCTCGAGTCGGTTGAGCATACCCTGCGCCATCGCTGCGTCACTGAGATTTGCCGGCTGAGCTGGAGCATCATCTCCCGCTGCCGGAACATCTTTCTCTTTCGCGCTTACTTCATTTTGTGATGCAGTCGGTTGTTTTTTCAAGTCCGGTGAAGAAGTTTTTTTTGCAATCTGGCCATTCTTCATAAGACTTGGGTCTACAATTTTCTTAACGTCTTTCAATTTCACACTCTGATTTCCGACCAACAAGACGGGACCTTCGGGCGTATAATTCACGCCAGTGATCAATCCTTCGAAATCTGTTTTCACTGCTATCTTTTTATCTTCAGCACTGAGCGCTTCAACAACGAAACGATATTCTCCCATCGGCTGCGCTTGCGCTTGTTCATTGAGTCCATTCCAAACCCAATTGTTGGCGCCTTCTTTGAGATCTTTCAAATCCACCTTGCGAACGACTTCACCGTTCTGATTGAGGACTTTGATGACCGCTTCTTTCGCCGCCATGGGCAGATTGAAAGAGAAATCGTGATTTTTATCACCTTTGGCACGAACCAATTTCGATGAGTCTCCAGACACCGCTTTACCGATGAAGTTGAGAGCTTGAAAACCCTCTGTGGGTTTTTGTCCCTTCCTCATATCTTCGAGAGTGGTATTCACGTTTTGCAATTGTTCCACTGACGAAAATTGCGCTAACTGTGCTGCGAGCTCATGATTCTGCATGGGATTTGTCGGATCTTGGTTCTTCATCTGAGCGATCATCAATTTCATGAACGCATCTTTATCCAGTTTATCGTTACCGACAGCTCGAATTTTTTTACTCGGATCGACCCAATTGGGATCGGCCACTTTATTGGCAACATCACCAATATTATCGCCGCCCAATTTTGCCAGTTGTGCACTGGTCAGATCGTTTCCTGGCAGAAGACCGCTGGATGAATTGTTCACCTGCGGAGCTTCACTCCAAGCTTTCGTTCCGATTTTTGAACCTAACATCGACATAATCCCACTCCCGTTTTACTTCTTCATCATCTCACAAAATCAGGCCACGAGATCGATACCTCGACCCTTTCCCGACTGGACATAGCGGCCTTCGGTTGAAGTGCGCGATGTGTCCGCAGGTTGCAGAGGCTCAGTTCTTCGACCACCGCCGTAAGCTCGGATGCCTGGAGAATCTAACATCGCAGCTCGGCGACTGAACCCACCGTCATCATTGAACTGACTCCAGAAATCTCGTGTTTGCGATCTTGATTGATCGCGCGACAAGTCCTGCTTGAGGTCGAACTGTTTCTGTTGGCTTTGATCTTGGGTTTGCTGATCCGAGTGGTGCTTGTCACCTGCGAGATGATTGCCGACGTCAACTTTGACGGCATCCATTCCCAGACTTTTCTGACTCAAACTGTCTCTGAGTTCATGCATTGAACTCTCCACCAGTTTTTTTGCTTCATGAGTTTGCGTTGCAATTTGCAAATCCACTTTGCCGTCTTTGACTGACACCTTCATATGGATCTCGCCAAGGCCTTCCGGATTTAGCTGAATTTTCGATTCTCCGCCGCCCTTTGCAATCATGTACTTTGCTTGAGTCATGATCTGACGAATGTTCGGATTATTTTCAGCTGTCTGCTGTCCTTGCGCAGCTCCCATCGCGCCAGCAAATGTCGCAGGCAATGCCGAAGGTAAATCTTTGCCTCCGGTCACATGCGACATTCCTGCTGCCGAAATCGATGAGGCCGAAAACGGATCTTTGCCTTGACCCGATGAACTTCCATCATCATCCAAATTTTCATCGCCTTGGCTTCCCGCCGCTTTGCCTGCTCCAGTCACTGCCATCGCACCCATCAAATTTTGATGGGGTGTTTGCTGACCTTGCATTTGTTGCAACGCTTGCTCGGCTTTCAAGGCTTGCAGATTTTGTGGATCTGCTTTGAGTCCCTTGTCCAGCGCTCCTGCAGCAGCTCCGAGAGCGGCCAGCTTTTGCGCCAAAGCACTGCGATCAACATCGGCTTGCGAAACTTCTTGCGCTTTTGCTGACTGAGCATTGTAAGCATGCGGTTGCACCGGCTGCAGTCCCAATTTTTGCGGATCAAATTGTCCGCCCTGCAAATTTTGTTGAGTCAATGGAGCTCGGGCTGAATCCTTCAACGAGCCACTCATTTCCATGGCTGACTGACTTGTCATCATGGGTTGACCGTCTTGCTGAAAAGCTTCTTGTCTTTCAGCCTTCATGAAAAACTTATTGTTCAATTGATCCAACGATTGGTTCAATTGCATCCGTTTATCTTGAGAACTGATCGACGACGCCACATTGGGTTGAACTGCCGCAGCTCCAACCAAAGTTGCTTTTGCAGATGCATTCGCAATAGGATTTGGAGCAACGTCTTTCGACGCGTCAGCCGTATTGAGTTTCTGCAAAAAGCTCATGTACATAAGCAGAGCTTTCTGCTGATCCTCGGGTTTAAGATTGAGTTGAGAAATCACTTGAGGGGCCGAGTCTTCGGCAGAGCCTTCAAGCTCATCTTCCGGGAGTTTCGCCATGGCCTCCGCGATTCGTTGCGGAGGAACACCAAATTCACTCTCCATTGAGTCCATGAACTTCAGCATTACTTTCTCTCGGTCTGATGAGTCTGAATCAGCTTTTTCTTTTCCGACTCTCTTTTTTTCCCTCACAGTATCTATCTCATCCCGACTATTTGTGTCTTCGGGTGCCATCCTTGGCTCAGTCTTGACTGCCACATCATCTTCATGGCTGAAGAGCGTGTCTTTTTGTGCAGTCACCTCTTTTTGGTCTGCGCTTTTTTCTTTCAGCACATTCTTAAAAGAGTCCGCGCCTGAGTTGTCTTTTCTGTTCGTCTTCGGGGATGATGCCGCAAATAAATCGACAGCTTTTCCCTTCTTGGACGAGTCAGAAATCACCGGCAAGGACGGTCCCAGATTATTGAGACCTGTGATCAATTGTAAGTCCTCCTTCCTTGGTTCTAATTACCGTTGTTATTACTGTTTCTATATCCTGCATACTTTTCAGAGAAAATTTTCACTTTCTCTGGTTTTACTAAATTCATAATCTCCGCCGCATTTTTCTTTTTCATGCGACCGATAATATCAATGGCCAAATCCTCATCCATCTCTTCAAACGCTTTTGCCGCTTGTTGAGGTTTCATGTTCGAGTACATTTGCACCAAGTTATCCACTTTTTTATCGTCAGCCTGAACTTTTTCTTCCAGCACCGAGCTAATTCCACGACGAGTTTTATCAAGCTCCGTCAATCGCTTGTCTAAAGCATCTTTCTGCTGTTGCAGCTCTGCTTCCATGCGATTCAGTTCAGCTTCGCGCGCGTCCAATTCCTTTTTGCGATCATTGAGTTTCGCAAAATGATCGATGTCATCAGCTGTGTAAGTTGTCTTCGCAACGTCAGCCGTTTTTGGATCTGCTTTCGCGTCCGCTGCCGGCGTTGGCGCAGCCGCAGATGTCGTCGGCTTGTCATCCGCATAAGCTTGCCCCAAAGCAGTGATATCAACACTGTGAGCGAATTTTGCAATCTGATCAGCCTTCAAAAGACCTGCACCAGTAATCACAATACCGAAAACAATTGTCGTCACCAGCTTGACCGGGAATGGTTTTTTCTTGCGACGAGCTTCGGTTCTTTTCTGAGCGTTCTCACGCAATTGATTGGCAAAAACTTTATTGCTGGAAGGTTGCGGCTTTTTGGGAGCTGCTTCTGCCGACGTCATTTTTTCAAATTCCGCGAGAGGAATTCCTCTTTGCTTTTGTTGAGGACGCGAGGACTCTTTCGGCGACGGCAATCGACGAGGTGGAAGTGGGCCATTTTCTTCGACCGCTTGCTGAGCTTTTTTGAAGAACTGGTCGTATCCTGACTTCATGTCTTATTTTCCTCTTTTCGGAATCTCATCACGTTCATTTCATCAACGAACTTTTGCTCACGTTTTTTCTGATCCACTTGAAATTCCGTTTTTTTCTTATCCTTGAGCTCTATCATTATCTTAGTCTCAATTGCGCGCTGTCGCAAAATTTCCCGAAAACTCTCGACCAGACTTTCGCACTCTTTGATTTTTTTCTTCTGTGCTTCCTTGCGAAAGTCCTGACCCTGAATAAAATCATCGATCTGCCCCAGGGCTGGAGTCTTGTTTCCACCTTCGGACTGAAGTCGGTAAGCCTCGTCCCTGGCGGAAACCACGGACTGTTTCATTTCTTCGAGTTTTTGAATTTCTTGATTGAGTGCTGCTTGCGCCTCATGAAAATCTTTTTGCGCCAGATCCTCAAGAATCTTTCGATGCTGCAAAACTTTTTCAAGTCCAAAACGAAACTTCATGTTTCATCCCTTTTAAAACATCAGGCCTTCGACCTAAGCTGAGCCCAAAAGATTTTGCAGCATGCGCATGGTTTGAGTCATGTCCGAGGGATCTTCCACTCGCTGACGAAGAAAATCATTCAAGCCATCAATGATCTTAATTGATTTATCAATTTTTGGATTCGACCCCGGCTTGTAAGCTCCGATATTAATCAGATCTTCCGCATCTCGGTACACAGCCAAATACTCACGCAGCTTTTGCGCGAGCTTCACATGCTCTGGTGTTGCCACCGCTCGCATGACTCGAGAATTACTTTGTAAGACATCAATCGCTGGGAAATGACCTTTTTGCGCCATTTTTCGATTGAGCACGATGTGACCATCCACGATGGATCGCACGGAATCTCCGATCGGATCTTCCATGTCATCACCTTCGACCAGCACGGTGTAAAGACCGGTGATACTGCCTTCGTTTTCAAAAGATCCCGCGCGCTCTAATAATTTTGGCAAAGTGGCAAACACACTGGGAGTGTAACCTCGAGTTGCCGGTGGCTCACCAATCGACAAGCCGATTTCCCTCTGAGCCATGGCAAAGCGAGTGCAAGAATCCATCATAAATAAAACATTTTTTCCGATCGAAGAAAAATATTCCGCGATGGCCGTCGCTGCAAAAGCCGCGCGCATGCGAAGCAAAGGACTTTGATCACTAGTCGCAACCACAATCACCGAACGCTTCAAGCCTTCAGGTCCCAAATCTTGCTCGATAAATTCACGAAGCTCACGACCTCGCTCGCCAACAAGCGCGATCACATTCACGTCAGCTTTCGTGTATCTGGCCATCATGCCAAGCAGAACAGACTTACCAACTCCCGAGCCCGCCATAATTCCGACGCGCTGACCTTGTCCCACCGTCAGTGGGCCATTGATGGCGCGAATTCCTAAATCCAAAGGATCTTTGATCGGACGACGTTTCAGAGGATTTCGCACTTCACTGTAAAGTGGCGCTTCTCGAAGATTTTCAAGCTCAGGCTTGCTATCAATCGGACGTCCCATGCCGTCAAGCACGCGACCCAAAAGTTCATTTCCCACTTTCACCGTCGCCACTTGACGAGAGAGTACAATTCTTGAACCCAAAGCCACGCCCCGCATTTCAGTGAGCGCCATCATCAACACCGAGCGATCTTTGAATCCGACCACTTCAGCAAAGAAAGTTTTTTCATGATTGGCTGGAAAAATCTGACAGATGGATCCCATGCTGGCACCGGGAAGATAACCTTTGATCAAAAGGCCTGTGACTTCGGTGACTTTGCCGCTGTCTTTGGTCAAATGAACTGACTCAATCAATTGGTCATATTTTTCCAAATCCAGCTTCAGTTCACTCACGCGGCACTCACTTTGTCTTTCACGCGATACAGATTTTCAGCAATTGTTTCCCAAAGTTTATTCACGCGCTCTTCAAATCGAGCATCAATTTCGCCGTAATTAGTCTCTAAGATGCAACCACCTTCAGAAATTCCATCCACCGGAACGAAATTCACTTTTTTCAAAAATTCAAACTCACGACCCGTTTCTTTTTTAAGAGATTCCCAAAAATCATATTGAGCTGGGTTCACTTGAATTTTAATTTCTTCTTCGATCTGCGCATGCTCGACAGCTTTTCTCATCACTTCGACAATCAAATCCGGATTGGCTTTGATTTCCGAGTGCGCCAACCGAGACGCCATGTGAAACGCCAATTTCAGCAAATGTGTTTCATTAAATTGAATCAAATCTTTTTTCAAATTGGTGATCGAATTGGTCAGCAGATCAAAAGCTTTCACGCGACGATCAATTTGCTCTGAAGATTTTTTAAAAGCTTCTTTGCGACCTTCATCAAGACCCAATTGATAAGCTTCTTGATAGGCGACCTCTTGAACCTCTTTCAAACGCTCGAGCACTCGATTTTCGATTTGCTCTTCGATGCCAGAGGCTTCCATTTCCTCAACTCCGGTTTGCAACCGAATGGCATCGCTCATGCGAAAATCAGAACCTTTTTTATGCTCCAGATAATTCAAGGCAGCCAGCGGAGTCCCCAAATCAAACTTTGGTGGGGCAAAATCCAAAACCTTTTCCTTTGCAATATCTGACTTAAGAACAGTCTTAGACAAGCGCATCCTCCGAACCACCGCGAGCAATCAGGATCTTTCCTTCGGCCTCGAGACGTCGAGCCGCATTCACAATCTCTTGTTGTGCGGTTTCTACGTCGGACAGACGAGAAGGTCCCATGTTTGATAAATCTTCGCGAAGCATTTCGGCCGCACGTTGAGAAATATTTTTGAACACTTTGTTTTTGATCTCTTCGTTGGCTGTTTTGAGAGCCAAAAGAAGTTTGTCGTTGGGAACTTCCTTGAGGAGAGCTTGAATTCCCTTGTCGTCGATTTTGACGATATCGTCGAAAACGAACATGAGTTTTCGAATCTCTTCGGCCAAAAGAGGATCTTTCTCTTCCAAGCGCGACATGATCGAGGTCTCTGTATTTTTGTCCATAACGTTGAGCATTTCGGCCACCGGCTGAACTCCGCCCAAAGCAGATTGTTCCACGGTCGACATCGAAGACAACTCCCGTTTTAATACCATATCGATTTCTAAAATCAATTCTGGCGCGACATGATCGAGATTCGCCATTCGCAAAACCACTTCGGCCTGCAAAGACTCTGGCAAACGTTTCAAAACCTCGCCTTTTTTCTCAGGCTCTAAGTGAGCCACAATGACCGCCACCGTTTGTGGATGCTCATTCACCAAGAAATTAGAAAGCGATTTTGCATCCACCATCTCAAGCGACTCAAGATTGCGACCGGAAGCCGAACCCAAATTCACACCACCCAAAATACCACGAGCGCGCTCTTCACCAAGAGCATCAACGATCGTGTCTTTGCTCGAAGATTTTTCAGAAAAGATATAATCTTCGGTCTCACTGATCAGCTCATAGAACTCTTCTAAAACTTTTTTGGTCACGTGCACCGGGACCACACGATATTTTTGCATAACGTTGAGGAGTTTACGAACATCACCGTCCTCTAAGTTTTTAAACAAAACTCGAAGCGCATCTTTGCCGAGGTAATTCACAAGAATCGCTGCTTTTTCAAAGCCGCGCAGTTGTTCGTATTCGACGTTTTCTGGTTTGATGAGTTTCATCGCTTACAAATCCCTTCTGACGAGCCACATGCCGAAAGCATTTTGAGCTTTCTCGTCATCGCCTTCCATGATGTTCATGATTCGATCTTTCAATAATTCACTCTCTGCCTTGTCTGGATCAATAGACTCTTCAAGCACTGGCAGAGCCGAACTCATACCTGGCAAAGAACTATCAACGGCTTGCAACTCTTCAAGCTCTTCGATCGTGCGCGGAAGCATATCTTCCACGGAATCTTGGAAGCTATCGGTAATCCATTGCATGAACGGACGAACCACGATGAAGAAAAAGAGGGCTAGCGAAAATCCCAGCAACGCCCACTTAAACAAAGCGTGAACCAATTTTCTTCTTTCCAAAGTGGTCAGGATTTTATCAGACTCAGCAAAATCTTCGGGAACAAAGCGAATGTTCTCCACTTTGACCGAATCTCCACGCGCTTGATTAAAACCGATCGAGTTTTTCACCAGAGTTTCAAACTTCGCTAATTCTTCCGGAGTGCGCGGTTGCCATTTTGTTTCAGTCGTTCCGTCTTTGGCTGTCGTCGTCACATCAGCGCCATCGACAAGCACGGCAATACTAATACGCTCGACGCCACCAGCAGCTTCTTTAATATTACGAACTGTTTTAGGAACTTCGTAGTTTGTTGTTTTCAATTCTTTCTTCACGTCTTGCTTAAAGCCTGTTTGACCTGCGTCTTCTGCTCCCGGGAGATTCGCACGTGATCCAGGAACTCCTGCCGGATTGGTTCTTGCACCTGCTAAACCTTCTTCTTCCGACTGTTGCGATTTGATCGCTGTTTTATCCGGATCAATGGATTCTTCGACTGACTGAACCACTTTGTTATTCAAAGTGGCATCCACACGAGCAACCACTTTTCCGTGGCCGACGACTTTCGAAAGAATGCCCTCGATGCGCTCTTCCATGTCGCCTTCAATTTTTGTTTTCAGCTCAAGAATTTCACCTTCGCCCGAGGCCGCTCCGTCGCTATGACGAGAAAGCATTTTTCCTCGATCATCAACCACGGTGACTTTGTCGGCATCCAAACCTTCAACACCGCTGGCAACCAGAAAACGAATCCCACGCACTTGCTCAGGAGATAAAGTTTTTCCAGGATTGAGCTCAATCACGACTGAAGCTGTTGGCTGACCGCCCTCTTCCAAAAATGTTTTCTTCGCTGGCAATGCCAAGATGACTTTCGATTGTTTTACCGCCGAGAGAGTATTGATGGCTCTCATCAGCTCGCCTTGCAGAGCGCGTTGGTAATTGATTTTTTGAGCATAAGAATTCATTCCGAAGTCTTGTTTGTCAAAAATCTCAAGACCAATCGTTCCAATACGGTTTGAACCCAGCTCTGACATCAAAGTCATTTCTGTCGAATGCAAAAGATCCTTCGGAACAGCGATCGTTTTTCCATCGTCACGCAATTGAAACGGCACATTCAGTTTATTGAGTTTTTCAACGATCATTGAAACTTGATCGCTCGGCACATTGGTCAACAATGGCGCATAGTCCTTGCCGCTCACCATGAATGAGATGATCACTACCGCAATCGTGGCGATGATCGAGGCCGCAATAATCGAGAGTCGTTTGGTGGGTCCCAAACTTTTAAAGAACTCTCTAAACTGGACGATCAGGCTTCCGAAAATCTTGTTCAAGGGTCGCTCCTCTGTTCACTACAATCACTACAAATAAAACTTAAAAATTTTTCCATTCCTTAAGATCTCAAAAAAACTAAACCTGCATTTTCATAATATCTTGATACGCATCAATAATTTTATTCCGCACTTGCACCATCAAACGCAAAGCGATGTCGGCTTTATCAGCCGCAACCATCACTTCAGCGATGTTGTCGGTGCGGCCTGTGGCTAAATTCTGAGTGGCGGTGTCTGAACTTTTTTGCAATTCGTTCACAGATCCGATGGCATCATTCAAGGTGTCAGCAAAACTTTTTTGCGTGCCGTCTGTCGATGACGGGGCAAGCACTCCCGCCGCCCCGTTTTGCGAGAACGACGTTTGCCCGATTCTGTTTTCTCCCGGCAGATGTCCTGTTTCCAAGAATCTGTTCGCATTTGCGACCGTAAAACCGTTCATGGTTTTCTCCAGCTATATGCTCTATTTTACAGTTAAAAATCCTAAAAAACCTAAACTTTTTTTCTAAACTTCAGCACTTGTTTTTTAACCCAAACGCCCTCTCAAATCGTCTCATTTACCGACCAATTTCCAGGGCACTCAACGCCATGTCTTTCGACTGTTGAAAAGCTTGGACGTTGGCCTCGTAAGCGCGAGTCGCCTGAATCATATTGGTCATCTCCTCCATCAAATTGATGTTGGGATAAGCCACATAGCCATCCGAGTTTGCATCGGGATGGTCTGGCTCATATTTCATCAGCGGCGCTTTACGATCCGAAACAATGTCAGTGACCTGGACCCGTTCCATATTTTTCTTTGGATCATCGACACCAAGAATCTCACCAAAATTTTTAGCATCAGGCATCGATTCCAAAATCACATCTTTACGACGGTACGCTCCTCCCTCTGGAGTGCGGGTCGTATTGATATTCGCGATATTCGAAGAAATGGTATTCATGCGCATTCTCTGCGCTGCCATCCCACTTCCGCTAATTCGAAATCCCGTGTAGAAATCGGACATTATCTACCTTCACCGGCAGCATATTTTAATGCTGCCAATTTTTTGTTGATCAATTGCAAGGCCGCTTTGTACATAATGCTATTCTCAGCTAACGCTGACATTTCTTTTTCAACATCGACAGTGTTGCCATCGTTATTGATGGCTCCATCTGGATCTTCGTAAATTTCAGGTGCGGTGTGAGCAATCGAACCGCCGCCAGTTTGAAAATGATCCGGATCTGACGTCGACATGCCTCGCAGGCCATCAATATCAAGAGCTCTCGCCAAAGCATCTTCGAAATCCATTTTTTTAGCGTGAAATCCCGGCGTCTCAGCGTTGGCAATATTTGATGAAATCACATTTTGTTTCATCAATCGCATATTGATCGCTGTTCCCAGCGCCGAGGTTGTTTTATCGAAAAGATTACTCATAGAGTTCCCTCCTGTCGATACTCGTTCAATTTATTTCGCAAAGTACGAATGCTAATTCCTAATAACTGAGCGGCTTTAGTTTTGTTTTGCTTGGTGATTTGCAAAGTCTGCAAAATCAATTTCTTTTCCATCTCTGACAAAGTCGTAACCCCAGCCACATGACTAGCAATAGAAGCAGCATCCAAAAATTGAATCGCTGAGGGTTGAATCACATGCTCAGAAGATAAATGCACAGCGCGCTCGATGACATTTTCAAGCTCGGTCACATTGCCTGGCCATGAAGATTGCAAAAGCAAAGCTTTCGCTTCTTCAGAGAGAGCTTTCACACCTTGATTTTTAATGTGAGCATGAACTTGCACAAAGAAATCAGCCAAAACCAAAATATCCTCAGGACGATTTTGCAAAGCCGGAATTTGCAAATTAATCACACTGAGACGAAAAAATAAATCTTTTCGAAACGAGCCTTGCTGAGTCGCCTCGCGCAAATCTTGCGAAGTCTGGCCAATAAAGCGCACACGACGTTTTTCCAGACGACAAAGATCCATAAAATCATTCAGTACGGCTTGCTCTGACAAATCCCAGTTCGCTAAATTTTCAATCAGAACCACGCCGTCTTTCAAAGAGGCCAGGTCCGGCCGAGAAAGTGGCGCCCACTTGTAGATAGCACCCAGGTGTCTTGATTTTTCCAAAATAAATTGCGCCAGCAAAGTTTTTCCACTGCCACTTTGGCCGGTGATTAAAATCGGTGCCGGAGTCAGCGCCACGCCCTGAGCCAGCTCAAGCATCCGCTTCATAGAATCATTTGCTGTTTGAAATAAGCCGAAATCAATCACTGCTTCTTCCTTTCGCCCATTTCACTCATCGCGGGAATGCGCTTGATGTACTTTTTGTATTCATTTTTCCAGTCAGAGCTTTGCAACTGCTCTTGAGCCAGTTTGTACCAGAAATCATTCTTTTCATTTTTCAGATCATTCCAAACATCGGCCGCTTTTTGTTTTTCACCTTTTTGAAAATAGATATCGCCTAATTTATAGCGATAAGACGCCAGTGGCTTGTCAGCACCATATTGATTCAATAATTTTTGAATCGTGCCAATGGCATCGTCGCTTTGCTTTTTCTGAATTTGTAAATCAGCCAGCAAACTTAAAGCTTTCTCATGAGTATCCGGTGAAACTTTCTTTGAATCCGTCTGCAAATCATCAACTTGTTTCAAGGCTTTCATGGCCTCTGGAATGTCGCCTTTTTTTACTTCTAATTGAGCAAGGCTTAAATAAGGTTCTGCCAGTAAATGCGGAAGTCCTGACCACGCCTTGAGAAGCTCTGACAAATAACGAATCGCCGAATCCACTTCACCGCGTTTTTCAAGGAGGGTCGACGCCAACTGCACTCGCTCAATCTGCTCCACATCACTCATCGCTTCTGGCTTTTTGATGTTTTTCAAATACTCGTAAGCATCCGCATATTTTGATTCCTGCCAAGTCGCTTCGGCCAGGCGCAGATTTAATTTATCTTCGCTGGGTAAGTTTTCAAAAACACTTCTCTCTTTTTCTGCCGGCGTTCCTTTGAGAGCATAAATTTTATTTAAAGTGTCTTTGTAGAGGCCTTCGGCCTGGGAATAAACTCCGGCTTGTTCGTAAGCACGACCGATGTTGTACTTGGTATCAATTCGTTGAGAGCCCTTCAGCCAGGTATCTACATATTTATTGTAAAGCCCCAAAGCCGGCATGAATTTTCCGTTATCAACCAGGGCTGAGAGCTGCTCATTGATATTTTTAGTGATGCGCGTATTGAATAAATCCGTATCAACGGTTGTTGGATTTTGTTGATAAAAATCAATCAGCAGCTTCGTCGCTTTGTCGTATTCTTTGCGGCGATTATAACCTTCGGCGATCATCAAAGTTGCAAACTGATCCATTTTTGGCAGCTCTGATTTTTTTGCCAAGCCTTGAATGTCCTCGACCGCTTTTTCAACTTCTTTAGGCTTCATGGTGCTCATTTTTTCTGACAGCATGTGCAGGCGAGCCACCGTGGCACTCGGAGTTTCACCGTATCTAAAATAGGTCTCCAAATACGCGCCCATCACTCGACGCTTGTCAGCTCCCAAAATATCAAGCAGCTCTCCCACTCGAGTCATAGCGTAGCCAGCCTGTTCGTTGGTTGGAAATTTTTTGAGAAAATCACGGTAGGTATCTAAACTTTTCCGATAATCTTTGAGATTGAATGACGCCGCCGCTTGATTGTAAATCGCATTCGGATATTCAGCAACTCCGGCAGGAAATTCCTTTTGTGCCTCCTGATATTGAGTGATCGCACCGGGATAATCTTTTTTCAAATAATTGACGTCACCTTGGCGATAAGCCGCTTCGACTTTGTATTTTTCTGCCGAGGCATCTTTTTCAATCTCACCATAAATTTGCGCAGCTTCGCCGAAGCGATTGAGCTTTAAATAAGCATCAGCCAAGGCAAAACGAGCAATATCTCGATTGCTGGAGTTCGGACGTTTCGCTAAAAGATTTTGGAACAAGCGTAGCGTTCCTAAATAATCACCTCTGTCCAAGGTCGCAAAACCCATAAGGAACATTGTTCTTTCAGCCAGTTCTGATTGCGGGTATTTTTCCAAAGCTTGGCGATACTTCAACATCGCCGAATCAAAATCATCGGCATTGCGAGTTTGCAGCCAAATGGCGAAATTCGCATCAGCCGTCATAAACCGAATCATTTCATCGTACTCGCTGTTCGGATATTTTTGAAAAAACCAATCCGCCGTCTTCATATAGACGCTGTATCTTTTATTTTGAAAGAGCACGTGTAACAAACGCGCCTGTTTGTTTTCGTCCGTGTCCTTCGGAGTGATTTCATACACCGGTGTGCGCGATTGTAAAATTTGAAAATAAGGTGACTGCATTTGCAGCATCGGAAAGTCGATGTAAACTTTTTGACGGCTGGCAATCACGGACTCTTCTTTGACCTCATAGTCCTTCACCGAAAAACGATCAAAGTTAGGATCGCCACCATCAAAAATTCCCGAGTGCCCAAAATCTGTGTCCGCCAATTTTGCACCGTCGGGATTGATCACCAAGGCATCACTGGCCGGAGTTCTTTTCTTGCCATTGGAGCTGACAATTTTTTTGCTCGGTAATTTTTTAGAAGATATTTTTTTCTTCGATTTTGGCTGATCGCTGCCATCGTCCGCTGTACTTTTTTGCTTAAAAAAATCGACAATCAAGCGAGAGGGCTTTTCTGTCAAATAATCAAAGGGCTCGACTTCCGACGTGGCAAGCTCCAAAGTCAGTGTGTATTTTCCATCAGGACCGTTGTGCTTGATTTTAACGCTCTTGACGATGGGGCTGGTAAAATTCAAAAGATCTTTTTCACTGTCCGCAGAAATGGCTGGAACAACCATCTGGACAAAAGTTTTGTTTTTTTCTGATTTTTTCTGAATGTCATAATCCCATTGCGAACGGCCTTCGAGTTCCAAGTGAACGGTGTCACCCATATTGGAAATTTGTGCGCTGACAGAATTCGCCGCACCGGCAGACAATGAGCCGCAGAAAATCAATGTTGAAAACCCAAAGGCAACCCACTTCATGTTGGCCACTCTCTCACTCTCCCTAGAAAAGCTTTCGTCCAGTCCTGGACTTCCAATGAATTGATATAGCAGATTCGGTGCCAATCATTTTTTGCCTCCTCGGCAAAATAAGGCGCATCTGGGAAAATTTTGCTCCTGCTTTTCTGTCAGGCCTGACAAAGCTCTGACGCTCGACTTGTGTCACTCATCAAATTGACCTCGACCGAAGACCAATAGATTGAATCCCTCATTATTTCGACGACTTAATCCCAAAAAAGTTGCCGATAAGACAACCGAGATAAACTGAGAGGCAACTGTGACAATTCATCTTCGAGTTTTTTCAATTCTCATTCTGTTCACGTTGGCTAGTGCCTGCGTGAATGTGAACGTCAGGCCAGCAACGCCAAAGCGCGCTGAAGATCTCAAATTTTCAGTGCCTGTTTCTCCATTTAAAAAACAATCCGATAGCTCGGCGGACTTTGTTTGGCAAAGCCAGAAAACCGGCAACACCATCGCCGTGATTTCAGAGTGTAAAACCTCGATTGAAACTCCGCTTGAATCACTCGAGACCGACACCATCAATGCCATGACCGATCCAACGATCGTTAACACCTCAAACTTCACTTACAACGAGCGCGCCGCGATTCAAACAACAGCAACGGGCCTCATGGACGGCGTTGCTATCAAGATGAAAGTTGTCACCTTCAAAAAAGATGCTTGTAATTTTATTCTGACCTATGTGGGCCGAAGCTCCACTTTTGCCCGCGAAGAAAATATTTTTACTGATTTCTTGAAAGGATTCAAAGCCCCATGACGATGACTTTCACCGCATTCATGCAGGATGTTTTTATGTTCATCGGTGGTGTGACGATGCTCACACGCGAAATCGTCCGTGATCTTTTTGGAAAAAAATGGAATTGGAATTTAATTCTGGAACAAATGTTTCAGATTGGTCAGAGATCTCTCCCCTTGGTCGCCATCTGCGCCATTTGTACTGGCATGGTGATGACTCTTCAATTTGGGATGGGCCTCGGCCGCTTTGGTGGAACTCTCTATGTCCCGCGCATTGTGACGGTGTCAATCATGCGCGAACTGGGGCCGGTATTTACCGCGCTGATGATTGCCGCCCGAGTCGGCGCCGGAATTGCCTCAGAAGTGGGATCTATGGCAGTGACTCAGCAAATTGATGCGATTCGTGCCATGGGAACTTCTCCGATTCAAAAAATTGTTCTACCACGAGTGATCGCAGCCTTTATCACAATTCCGTTATTGGTGGCGATTGCCAATGTCATCGGTTTTTTTGGCGGCTTGATTATTGGTGTGACGGAGCTTCGTCTTGATAGCCAATTTTACATGCTGAAGTCTCTTTCAAATCTCATTATGTCTGACTATATGTCGGGTTTTGGAAAAACATTTTTCTTTGCTCTGTTTATTGCCATTCCTTCTTGCTACTTCGGAATGAATGTCAAAGAGGGAACAAAAGGCGTTGGTATCGCGACCACCAAGGCCGTTGTGGTTTCATCAATGATGGTGCTGCTCGGAGATTTTTTCCTCACCAAATTTTTTATCGTCCTCCAAGGGCTTTTTTAAGAAGGAAATGATGAAAAATCTGATTGAAGTTCAAAATTTTAAGAAAAACTTTGGCGACAAAATCGTTCATAGAAATGTTTCTTTTGGCGTAAAGCAGGGCGAGTGTTTAGGTCTTATTGGTGGCTCCGGCACCGGAAAATCCGTTTTGCTTCGCAGTCTCATTGGCCTTGAAAAACCTGACTCTGGCTCGGTTTATTTTGATGGCGTCGATGTCACGCAACTGAAAGAATCCCAACTGATCGAAATTCGTAAGCGCATGGCCTATGTTTTTCAAGGCGGCGCGCTTTTTGACTCGATGACTGTTTTTGAAAATCTCGCTTACCCGCTTCGCGCGCATACGAAAATGACCGAGCCTGAAATCGATCACAAAATCAGATCTCTGCTAAAGGAATTTGGGCTTGCCGGCAATGAAGAAATTTTTCCAGGTTCACTTTCCGGTGGAATGCAAAAACGCGTGGGATTAGCTCGCGCGATTATTTTAGGATCTGAAGTTGTGTTGTATGATGAGCCCACCGCAGGACTTGATCCTTATAATACTCGCAAAATTCAAGATCTGATTTTAAGAATGAGAAGCAAAGGGACCACTTCGATTCTTGTGACTCATGATATGCCAGTGGCTTTCGCTGTCTGCGATCGCATTGCCATGCTTATGGATGGAGAAATCAAAGCTATTGGAACCGTCGAAGAAATCGAAAGACAAAACACCAACCTGATCGCGAAATTCGCACAAGGCGAGGCCGTATGACAGCAAAATCCAATTTCAATAATCAACTCCGCACCGGCATTTTTGTTTTTTTAGGCCTGACATTGCTACTGATTTCTTTATTTGTCGTCGGTGGCGGCGAGATGATGAGATCCTATGTCACCTTGCACGCCTCCTTCGATCAAGTTCAAGGCTTAGCTCCTGGCAGCGTTGTTTCATTATCTGGAGTTCGTGTCGGTAACGTCGAAAAAATTGATTTCTTACCACAAGAAAATCGTCTTGATGTGCTGATGAAAATCGACAAAGCTTTTCTCCCCAAAATCACCGACGGCGCCGAAGTTGAGATTCGCACTCAAGGAGCTTTGGGCGATAAGTTTGTCTACATCATTCCAGGTTTAGCATCAGCACCGGCTGTGAAAGCCGGAGACACTTTGCCGGTGGCAAAATCCACAGATCTCATGGCCATCATTTCAGAAAAAGGCGGCAAGGCCGGAGAAATTTTCGACATCATTTCCGAAGTTCATCAGATCACCAAAATTCTCAGCGCCGATGGACGACTTGATTCGATGATGGGAAATCTTGCCGTCGCCTCCAAAGATTTTCGCGACACCGCCGCCAACAGTAAGCAGCTTCTGGCGCAAGTCCACGCCGAGGACATGAAAAATATGTCGCAAGCCATGACCCATATGAATAAAATCCTGGCCAAAATCGACGAAGGTCAAGGAACTCTGGGCGCTTTGATCAATGATCCCACATTGCATGATACACTGAAAAGCATGATTGGCGGGCAAGACCGCAAAAAAACAATTAAATCTTTAATTCGTTCTTCGATTGAAAAATCAGAGGACCATTCAGATTAAACAGGCCGGAGGAAATATGACTAAAAATATTTTCGCATTGATGACTCTAACAATTTTCGCAGCTCTGATGCCGCCGAAAGCTCACGCTCAGACCAGCGAAACAGACGTGATTCAAGTTTGGCTGCAAACCAGATTTCAAAACTGCGACGCTGAATTTGCGGATATCGTGCACACTCAATTCTTTAATCAAGCAAAACTGCGATCCCTTGCCGCTGGCGATTGCGCGGGAGCTCCACAAATCTCTTCTCCAGAATGTATCAGCGCTGTCGATCAAGCTCTTGCTCCTAAATTTGCGGCCAGAGCTTTAAAGGAAGGTGGCTGTCAAAATAATCCAAAGTTCGGAGCCGCTTCAAATACAACGCCATCACCAACGGCAGCGGCAGCTCCTGACGCCAATGTGATTTGCAATTCGAAAAGCAGTTACAAATTTAGCCGTCAAGTCGGCTCGCAAATTTGTCGTCAACGATTTGATTGTGATAAAAACTTTTCTTATCTTGGAAAAAACTTTGACTCCGGCACTTACGAATTCACCTGTCATGCCGACCGGCATGACTCTTGCGATAATATTCATATTGGCGATGTTTCTTGTCTCAATCCAACCATTCAATCCATCGGTTTAATATTGAATGGCGATGTTCAGAAATTCCCATCGCCAGCAGCCGGAGCTCAGTAGATATTCAAATTGATTAAGGAGCTTCTTCCGAGGCCGCCATCAGATTGCTGAGGCTGTCGCGAAGCTCTTGGGCTTCTTGCGCGTCTTGCGGAACCGCTTTGCGATCGAGAGTCAGACGGATTTCGTGGACATATTTCATTTCTAATTTTTTATTGATGGCTTCTTTCATTGGCTCGCGCATAAAAACCAATTGCTGCATCCATGATGAATTTTTAACCCACACATAGAGCACGCCGCGATAGTAGCCCACAGGCTCGCTGACGTTGCCCATGGTGGCACCCACGTATTCACTCCACTTTTTCCAAAGTTTCCAACGAAGAAAGGCCACCGACAACGGCGACTTGCCATTTTCGAAAAGGCTCTGTAGGACTTCAGATCCAAGTGTTGGCCGTGCGTTGAGCTTGGATTTTTTTGTGTTTTCATCTTCCATCAAGTGAAGGACTTTTAAATCATGACTGCAAACTTTGTCGAGCAAAAAAGGGTCACTGTCGTGGGGGCCGGCCTCGCCGGAAGCGAATGCGCTCTACAATTGGCGCACATGGGCTTTCACGTCACCTTGATTGAAATGCGCGGAAAAGTGATGACACCGGCGCATAAAACGGAAGATTTTGCCGAGCTTGTTTGCTCAAACTCCCTCGGAAGCGAGCTTTTTGGCTCAGCACCCGCGCAATTAAAATGGGAAGCAGAACGTCTTGGATCTTTTATTTTAAAAGCTGCAAAAGAAGCAGCAGTTCCGGCGGGACAAGCTCTTAGTGTGGATCGTGAAGATTTCGCTAAGATCGTCACAAGTATGGTAAAATTACATCCTCGCATCACAATTCGCAATGAAGTGATCGAAAGTCTCGCGCAAATTCCACGTCCCGCAGTGATTGCGACGGGGCCGCTGACTCACGAAAATTTAGCGAATGATTTGAAAGAACATTTCGGTGGCGAGTTTTTATATTTCTTCGATGCCATCGCACCGATCATTGATGCGGACTCCATCAATATGGATATTTGTTGGAAAGCGGATCGCTATGACAAGGGCACTCCGGATTATATCAATTGTCCGATGGAAAAAGCCGAGTACAAAGCTTTCATTCAAGCCGTGACCGAAGCCCGCAAGATTGAGCCCAAACATTTTGAGACCACGCAATTTTTCGAAGGCTGTATGCCGATCGAAGTGATGGTCGAGCGCGGACCACAAACTTTACGCTTTGGCCCGATGAAACCCGTGGGCTTGATCAATCCCCGCACGGGACGCGAGCCTTGGGCCGTCGTGCAGCTTCGTCAGGACAACAGAGAGGCAACTGCTTACAATATGGTGGGCTTTCAAACTCGCATGGCTTATGGCGAACAGGCGCGCGTATTTCGCACGATCCCTGGCCTTGAGAATGCAGAGTTCTTAAAACTTGGCAGCATTCATCGAAATTTATTTATTAATTCTCCCAAACTTTTGAATCGCGATCTCTCCAGCCAAAATGATTCGTGGCTTTTCTTTGCCGGACAAATCACTGGCGTTGAAGGTTACTTTGAGTCGACTTGCATCGGACTTTTAGTGGCGCGATTTCTCAAAGCCAAACTTGAAGCGGCCGCCGTGAAAGAATTTAATTACCTCAATGCCCCTGAATTTTGTCCTCTGCCACCGCGAGCTTCTGCTCTAGGATCATTGCTTGAAAGTATTACCGATTATTCACGAGCGGAAAATTTTCAACCGACCAACATCAATTTTGGTCTGCTGCCACGACTGGAAGTAGACATTGCTGACAAAAGGGTCAAAAAAGAGACTCAAATCTTGAAGGCTCAGTCACATTTTCACGAATGGCTGGTGCAAAATAGCCAAAAAGAAGAAAAGAATTCACTGCTTAACGCGTCTCTTTGAGCTTTGCCCTAAAAAGTTGCATGCGCGTGGAAGAGTCGATACATAGCCCTCAGCTTGCATGAATAAAATCTTAAGAATTCTTGCGTCCTTGGGCGCTTTACTACTGCTGTTTTTAGCGCTCACTTTAGGGTTCAGCAATGGCGATGGTTGGCTCTTCGAGCGACCGGCCTTTGGCCAATTCAAAACTCAGAAAAAACCTTTACGAGTGGTTGTGGTGGCTCAACCGCTGACTTACCAAAAACTGCGCGGGCTTCAATCCGGTTACGAATACGATCTGCTTCAGCAATTTGCCAAAGATTACGATTATGATCTGACCGTTCACACAGTCCCGCACGAATCCGATGTGCTGGCTGAGGTCGCTGCTGGCCACGCCGATATTGGTGCTGCACGATTACCAAGTCTTTGGGTCAACCAAACATCTTTAGCCGGTGGGCCTGTCTATGATGAGCAAAAAATTGCTCTGATCTGCCGTCGCAATGTCAGCATGGATTTTTCAATGATGGGCCGCCTGCGCCTGAACAAGCCGGTTCGCTTCGTCACCACTTCAAAAACGGTGAGCCGTGAATGGGTTGAAAATTTTGAAAATGAAACTCCGCTGGCCAAAGTTCAAGTCCTTCCTCAGCCCAGCGCTATGGTGCTGTTTCATGATCTGACCTCTGGAAAAAGTGATTGTCTGCTGATGGATCGTTTACAGGCTCAGTACAACTTACGCTCTTATCCTGAGCTTCGTTGGATCAAAGATTTGCGCGCTTATCAGCAATATCAATTTGTCGTGTCACCCGCTCAAAACGGAATTCGTCAAGATTTGCGTCTGTGGTTCCCACGCGCCGCTCGTTCTGGCACCCTTCACCAAATCAAAGATCGCTATAAGAATTATCTGGATGAGCTAGATCGCAATGAGCAAACGGACTTCTCAAAATTTTTCGCGATTCGTTTTCAGCCTTTTGAAAAGTTCTTTAAGAAGTATTCATTTCAAAACAACATCCCTTGGCAACTGGTCGCCGCTGTCGCTTATCAGGAATCGCATCTTGATCCTGAAGCACAAAGCTGGACGGGCGTTCGAGGTCTCATGCAATTAACAGAAGAAACAGCTGAGCATGTCGGCATTGATGATCGCACCGATCCCGAACAAAGTATCATCGGCGGCTCAAAGTATTTACATCTCTTGCTTGAGCGCCAACCTAAAAATCTTCCGGACCGCGAGCGCCTGGCTTTAGCTCTGGCGACTTACAACGTGGGCCCTGCGCATATGTGGGACGCGCAAAATTTAGCTGTGCGCCTCGGAAAAAATCCAAACTCTTGGAAAGACATTCGCACAGTTCTTCCGAAATTGGGTGATCCCTATTACGCGCAAATGTTGAAATACGGTCCCGCACGTGGCGATGAGCCTGTGGCTTTTGTTGACCGCGTTTTGTCTTACTTGGATTTGATTTTAATTTCTTCTTCGAAAATTGAGCGCCACCGTCTTTTGGTGACCTTGCGCTAGTCACAATCGAGATCTTCCAAAGCTCGGACTCTCAATCTCTTACTTCGTGATTTAAATTGAAAACAGGCTCGCACCAAAAATGCAAAAAGCGAGATTGGGCTTTCCCGATCTCGCTCTTTTAGACCATGGACTCCTCCTACTAAGGAGAACACCATGAACCCACTACGACATAGTAGGTTTCGTCGGATTTTGCGAGTTGCTCAAATGTTTTTAAGTCTAGTTTTGCTCGTTCTCGAAATTATCCAGAAACTGTTGGATTTTTTCAGGTAGCTTCAAAGGTCTTTCTTTTCTTCAACGTGTACCGACCTAAGATGGGACGACAACCTGAGGAGAACAAGGTCAAGGATTCTTGCGGATCGGGAGAGTCCGCTTTTTATTTATTCGACAGTCACAGACTTCGCGAGATTTCGAGGTTGGTCAACGTCATAGCCCAAACTGCTCGCCAAATGAAACGCCATCAGTTGCAGCGGTACAACTGCCAGCAGCGGATTTGTTGACCAATGAGCTTTTGGCAAAGCTAAGTAGCGCTCTGAAATCTTTTTGAGTCTTTCGTTTTCGCCAGTGCCGATGGAAATAATTTTTCCGCCGCGAGCTTTCGCTTCTTCCAAATTGCTGACCGTTTTTTCGTAGAGATCATCGGATGGCACGACCATAATGATCGCCATTTTTTCATCGATCAACGCCAGAGGACCGTGCTTCATTTCACCCGCGGCATAACCTTCGGCGTGCATGTAAGCGAGCTCTTTCATTTTTAAAGCTCCCTCCATGGCAATCGGATAACTCACGCCGCGGCCCATGTACAAAAAGCCTTTAAAAGCCTTGAGACTTTCTGAAGCTTCAGCGAAATACTTGTCGTAAGCTAAGACCACTTCCATTTGCGAAGGAACTTTGAGCAGAGCTTCAACATGTTCACGCTCTTTGGTCGCCGATAAAGTTCCTTTGATCTGCCCTACGGCAAGCGCAAACAAATTTAAAATTGTGAGAGTGCTGACGAAAGCTTTCGTGCTGGCAACTCCAACTTCGGGCCCTGAACTCATATAGAGATGCCCATGAGCTTCACGATCGATCGAAGAATTTTTCACATTGCAAATAGAAAGAGTCTGACAACCACGCTCTTTCGCAAGACGAATCGCCGCCAAAGTATCTGCAGTCTCGCCACTTTGAGAAACGGTCAGCACCAAAGTTTTGGGTGGCAACACGGGTTTGCGATAACGGAATTCACTGGCGATTTCGACTTCGACTGGCACCTGAGCAATGGTTTCAATAAGATATTTTCCCACTTGGCCGGCATAATAGCTGGTGCCACAAGCGACGATAAAAATTCTTTCGATGTCTTTCAAAACTTCAGAAGTTTTTTTCCAATCTTTTTCGATATCAACTTTTTCAAGCTCATGCGGAGCGATTCCACCAAAGCCAACATTTTTAAGACGGACTTTGAAATGCGCTTGATCCAAATGCGGAGTCATTGCATCAGCCACGGCGTGAGGTTGCTCATAAATTTCTTTGAGCATGAAATGTGAATAGCCTTTTTTTTCAACCTGATCGGCATTCCAATTCAGCTCCACGGCTTTCTTGGAAATTTTCTTTCCTTCGGCATTGAAAAACTGCGCATCAGCGCCTTTCACCATGACGATCTCGCGATCCTCCAAATAAACAAAACGATTGGTGTGTTGAAGAGCTGCTTGCACATCACTCACGACAAACACTTGATCTTTGCCAAGGCCAACCACCAACGGCGGACCATCTTTAAACGCGACCAACTCATCGGGTTGCTTGTCCCAAATCACCAGAATTGAAAATGCTCCTCGCAATTGGCCCAAAACATGTTGCACGGCTGTGAAAAGATCTTTGGTTTTTTCGACTTCTTCGGCGATCAGATGCGCGACCAATTCAGAATCCGTATCCGAAGTGATGTCGGCGCCACGATGTTGTAACTCTTCACGGATCTCCAAATAATTTTCAATGATGCCGTTATGAACCAAACTGATGCCACCGGCTTGATGAGGATGGGCGTTGCGCTCGGAAGGCACCCCATGAGTCGCCCAACGTGTGTGACCAATGCCTAAGTGACCATTGAATTTTTCGTGCTCGAGCTTGATTTCAAGGTTTTTGAGTTTTCCTTCGGCGCGCACGCGTTTCACGACACCATCATTGATAATTGCAACTCCAGCGCTATCGTAACCACGATATTCTAATTTTTTAAGACCGCTGACGATCACATCTTTGGGATTTTGGGGGCCCACATAACCAACGATTCCACACATAATTTATTCCTGCTTCTTATCAGCAATTTTGACGTAATTTTCTTTCACGAATTGTTTGCCGCGAGCCACGGCCAAAGCTCTTTCTGGCACGTCTTTCGTGATCGTTGATCCAGAACCAATCACCGCATCATCCCCAATAGTTATGGGAGCAACAAATTGAGTGTCACTACCGACAAACACGCGATTGCCGATTTTGGTTTTATATTTATTTTTATCAGCGGCGTAGTTGCAAGTGATCGTGCCGCAGCCGATGTTCACTTCTTCACCGATCTCAGCATCGCCGAGATAAGTCAGGTGACCGGCTTTGGATTTTTTGCCAAACTTCACTTTTTTCATTTCCACAAAATTTCCCACATGCGCTTCTTCGCCAATTTCTGTCTCAGGGCGAAGGCGAGCATAAGGACCAACACTGCACTTGTTATTCAGCGTTGCTTTTTCAATATAAGATCCAGCACGCACTTGCACACTTTCACCAATTTCAGCGTCGACTAAAAAGCAATTGGGCTCAATCACTGAGAATGATCCAATGGTGGTGTCGCCACGAAGAAAAACATTGGGATAAATCACGGCACCCGCATTAATGGTAACGTCACTTTCGATGTAAACCGTCGTCGGATCCAGCATCAGCACGCCCGCTTCCATCAAGCGCTTGGCATTGCGACGATAAACCAAACGAGAGGCCTTCGCGAGCTCGACCTGATTGTTCACTCCCATGGCCACACGACGATTGCCTTTGATTGCGTTCAAGCGAAGCTGATTTTCAATAGCGATCGAAATAAGATCGGTCAGATAAAATTCACCTTGGGAATTTGCGTTCTTCACCATTGGTAAAAATTCAGAAAGCACATCGGCTTTCACTAAATAAATTCCGGTGTTCACTTCTTTGATTTTTAAAGTCTCAGCCGAAGCATCTTTCGCTTCAACAATCGCTGCCAGAGTTCCTTTATGACGAACCACGCGGCCAAAAGCTCCGGGATCTTTCAGTTCTGTTGTCACGACGGCGAGATCCAGTTTGCTGTCTTGAAATTCTTTGATGAAGGCCATGAGATCTTCGGCCTCAATCAATGGATGATCGCCATTAAGAATTAAAATATCACCTTCGATGGTTTGCGGTTGTGCCGAACGAACCGCATCGGCGGTTCCCAATTGTTGGGCTTGAACATGCACAAACACACCGAGTGGTTCAACAACGGCTCGAACTAAATTCAAGCCATGACCTGCGACCAATCGAATATCTTCCACTCCTGCACCACGACAAGCTTCGATCACATTATTGATCATCGGCTTTCCCGCCACTGGATGAAGAACTTTGGGTAAAGGCGACATCATGCGCGTGCCTTTTCCGGCCGCAAGAACAATGGCAGTGACAGGTTTTGCTTTTTCTTTATTTGTCTCTGATTTCATTGTGTCCTTACCCACCTTTGGTGTGCTGTAATTAAAACATGAGTTTTCAAATTTTACATCAATCTTCTTGGGCCCAATCAGCCCTGGGAAAACCGATCGAAAAGTTCACTTGTGTGAATGAGAACACAGTTGAGGCAGAGCGTCCGTATCTTTTTATCGGCGGCGTTCATGGCGACGAGCCCGAAGGCGTTGAGCTTGCAAAAAAACTTCTGCTCTGGTTGCAAAAAAACAACAAGCCGAGTTTTCATTCTTGGATTTTGATTCCTTGTCTCAACGTGGATGGTTATGAAAAAAAAGATCGCACCAATGGCAACGGTGTTGATCTCAACAGAAATTTTCCAAGTCCTGATTGGAATTCTCTTTTCAAAGCGCCTCGCTATTATCCCGGCGGTAGCCCTGCCAGCGAGCCCGAAGTGAAAGCTCTTTGCCAACTGATCACCGACACGAAGCCAAAGGCGATCATTCATTTTCATTCGTGGGAGCCCTGTGTCGTCTATACCGGCAAGCCCGGGAAAAAAATCGCTGAGACTTTAGCCCTGAAAACCGGCTATGAGGTGCGCGAAGATATTGGCTATCCAACTCCGGGAAGTCTGGGTCAATATGGCTGGCTTGTTCATAAGATTCCGGTCATTTGTGTCGAGGAAAAGGATCACATTGATCTCTCACTCGTTTGGCCAAGATTTGCTCTGGGACTTGAAACTCTATTGAGTCAGAAGTGATCTCATCCTACAATGTAAGAACATGATAAAATTGATCGTCTTTGATCTTGATGACACACTTTTGGACACAACGACTTTGCTGATTCCGATTGCCAAAACTCCAGCCTTTGAAAAAAGAATTCGCGAGCCTTTGCCACTTTTACCTGGCGCTTTGGAAAATCTGATTCGGCTTGAGGCCAAATATCAATTGGTGCTTCTGACTCAAGGTCGTTTGGATGCCCAGCAAGCGAAAGTGAAATCCACGGGCATCGAGAAATTTTTTAGTGCCTGCTATATTGCGGACCCAAAAAATGCTGAAACAAAACGCGATTTTTTCTTAAAAATTAAAAAAGATTTTGAATTAGAAGATGGCGAATTTCTCAGTGTCGGCAACCGCCGATCTTCCGATATTCGCGAGGCCAAAAAAGCCGGAGGTCTCACTTGCCTTTTCAAATACGGTGAGCATCAAGATGAGCTTCCGCAAATGCCCGAAGACCATTCGGATTTCGAAGTGCATCAGCACAAGGACTTGATCAGAACATGCAAACTCTGAGTTCCTCTGTTCTTATTGTCGGAACAGCCAGCGCTCCGCACTTGAATGTGGAGGCCGATCTTGCTCTCACCGCCAAAGACGCGCTCAAGGCCATCGAAAATCATTCCTACGAAGTCTTAGCCGCTCCGCTGCTGCAAATTCTCTCTAAAGATTTCGCAGAAGTCGTTCAACATTTAAAAAAGAAAAGTCCTTTCGCGCAAATTTTGGTGATGGCGCCGGTAGACTCACGATCTGACGAACTGAAAACTTGTTTAGAGAAATTTCCGATATTTCGCTTTGCCTCCGCTGTTGGCTCTGTCGATTTTGAAAAAGATGTGGTCTTTGCGCTAGAAGAGGCGCAGATGAAAAAACAAGAAATACAGATGGAGAATCTGGTTCAAGAGCAAAATAAAAAATTGCGCGAGCTTTATCAAGACCTCGAAGAACGTGTTGAAAAAAGACAAAAATATTTGCTTGAAGCTCGTCGCAAAAATTTTGTGGCCAGCACTCGTTGGGAATCTTTGCGCGAAGCCATGCTGGCCATTCACCAGTCTCTCTCTTTGGGCGAGATGGAAAAAAATCTTCTCGAAGCCTTGCAGCCCACCATGGATTTAAAATTACTTCGTATTTTGTTAAAGCCCCAAGACACTCACTTTCAGTCATTTCATCAAGGGGCCAGTCTCTCGACCTTTCAAGCTCCGCTTTTTCGGCATCAAGAAAGCTTGGGCGCTGTTGTTTTTTTACGCGAAGCCAATCGCCCGTTTCATAAAGACGAAACAGATTTTTTACTGCGCATCGCCGAAACCGTCAGTTTGGCGATTGATCGCCTCACAAAGCTCGAGCAATCAGAAACTTTAAAAGAGCAATGGCAAGCGACTTTTAACGCGATTTCTGATCCCGTGACTTTGATCAATGAGAAATTTGATATTATTCAGTCCAATCAATCCGAAAAATTTGTTGGGCAAAAATGTTATAAGGCTTTGTTCAATAAAGATTCACAGTGCAATCATTGCACTCTCGGAAAAAGTTTTCGTCTTGATCCACTGAAAGCCAAAGGGCAAATTTGGGAAGTGCACTCGCAAAAAGTTCCGATTGATCCCTTAGAGAGCCATGTCTATGTGAATCTCTATCACGATGTGACCGAACAAATTCGCATGGAGAGAAAAATTCTCGATAGCGCAAGACTTGCTGAAATCGGCACGATCGGCTCGAGCATTGCGCACGAGCTGAACAATCCTTTGGGTGGAATTCTTTCCTTCGTACAGTTGATTAAGATGGATCTCGAAAGAGACAACCCGCTTTATGAAGATATTCAGTCGATGGAAGATGGAGTTCGCCGTTGTAAAGATATCGTGCAAAACTTGCTTGGATTTACTCGCGATCCGATGGTCGATGAAGAAAAAGATTTGGATCTTCGCGACGTCATTGATCGCGCCGTTAAAATTGTCGAGCTTCAAACCAAGTCCAGAGGCATCGAGCTGAAAGTTATTTTGCCGTCGGGGCCCTGCTTGTTTCGAGGGCATTTGAATTTACTGTCGCAGGCCCTCAGAAATATTTTGCAAGCGTCGATTGATGCTTTGATCGAAAAAATTATTTCGCAAAAGGGATTTCAAGGGTTTATTGAAATTCGTCTTGATAACAAGGCGCAAGAATTTCAAATCAGTATTTTAGACAACAGTCTAGGCTCCGAAGCCGCGTCCAGCTTGGGTTTGTCGGTGGCTGGGCAAATTGTTCATGATTACGGGGGCTTCCTGGAAATCTCTGCCCAGTCTCGACCTTTTCGAGTCGCAAAAATTTCCCTTCCACGTCCAGTTTTTCAAGCCTGAAGCCGAATTCAGCCGCTGAATTTTGACAGTCCCGTCAAAAATCCTTTATCCTAAAAGTGTTGGAACCCACCACGGAAGGAAGGTTCATGCGCTCACCCCGAATCCTTATTGTCGATGATGAATCAAGTTTGAGAACCGCTCTTTTTCGCGTCCTTGATCGCAAGGGCCTGAGTGTTGTCACCGCCAATCGCGCCGATGAAGCCAAACTTCTTTGCCAAGGTGATCAAGCCATTGATTTGGCTTTGGTAGATTTGAATTTGCCGGATGGTGACGGCATTGAACTGATGACTCATCTTAAAAATATTCACCCAGCATGTGAAGTGATCATTCTCACTGGACACGGAACGATTGAGTCAGCAATTCGTGCGACTCAAAAAGGCGCCTTTCATTTTATCACTAAGCCTTTTAATATGGAGGAGCTCCTTTCTCTGACAGAGAAAGCGCTGACTCACAAAAAATTGCAGCAGGAAAATCAGCAACTGCGCACCGAGCTTCATAAAAAATATCAGTTCGATCAAATCATCGGCAAATCAGAGGGCATCAACGCCGTTCTGTCTTTGGTCGAGCGTGTGAGCGATTCGGATTCAACAGTGCTTGTGACTGGCGAATCAGGAACGGGAAAAGAATTGATTGCCCGAGCTGTGCATTACAATTCCAATCGCGCCGGGCAACCTTTCGTTGCCATCAACTGCGGAGCCATCCCCTCTGAACTTTTAGAGAGTGAACTTTTCGGTCACGTCAAAGGTGCTTTCACGGGCGCTATCGCCAATCGTATCGGCCGTTTTGAAATGGCCGATGGCGGAACGATTTTCCTCGACGAGATTGGTGATTTGGAACCCGCTCTGCAAGTAAAACTCCTCCGAGTTTTACAAGAGCGAAGCTTTGAACCTGTCGGTAGCACCAAAACAATTCAAGCCAATGTGCGAGTCATTACTGCCACAAATAAAAATCTCGAAGACCAAGTGGCTGCGGGCCGATTTCGCGAAGATCTTTTCTATCGCTTGAATGTGATTCCGATTGCGATTCCCGCTTTGCGCGAACGTCGCACCGATATTCCGTTGTTGTTCTCTCATTTCATGGAGCAATTCAATCGCACCAAAGGTCGCAAACTTTCTGGAGTGGCCGCGGACGCCATGGAATGTCTCAGCAACTACGGCTGGCCGGGAAATATTCGCGAGCTTGAAAATCTCGTGGAGCGTTTAGCGATTCTCAAGGGCCATGGACAAATCGAAATCAACGATTTGCCTGCAAAATACCGCTCATTGCCTGCCAATAATTCTTCGCAGACAAACGTGTTTGAACTTCCTGATGAAGGTCTGGATTTCAACACGGCCGTGGATCAATTTGAGAATAATTTGATTTTGCGAGCTCTGGAAAAAACCGGATGGAATCGCAATCAAGCCGCTCTTCTTTTGAGACTCAATCGCACTACTTTGGTGGAGAAAATCAAAAAGAAAGCTCTTCGTCCTCCAGGAGCGACTTCAGACTCATTTGATCAATCTGAGGCAAACGAAGCGTCTTCGGACTTCCGCGCTTACCGCCCTGGACCTGAGATTTCACAGTAAAAATGGGCCTCGGTCCATTTTTACTTTGGTCCAAACCCTCATAAAACCGTCATTTTTTCCGATAAGCACTTATACGAAAAATGACGGAGGCTTCTCATGTCTGCTCCTGGTCGAGTGATCAAAAAGGGCGAGTATCTTTTTAAAGAAGGCGATAAAATTCAGCACATCCAACTGATTCAATCAGGTGCTCTTTCTGTTTGCCTCTCACGCCCTAAAAAAAATATCGACTTTTTCACTGTGGGCGCCTCACAAGTTCTTGGCGAGCAAGGTTTGCAAGGCAGTGCGACTCACACTTTTTCGGCCATCGCCACCACTGAAACCAAAGTGGTAGAAATTCCGACCGAAGCTTTCAAGCAAGTTGTTGAAGCCGCTCCGCAAATGATCAAGGTTTTGATCAAGTCGATGATCGATCGTTTAAAAACGGTGTCGACCGAAGTCAAATCCTTGAAAATGGAAAAAGACAACAGCCCTTGCCCCGACGATCAGATCGCCAAAGTTTTCGGAACCATCTTTCACGTCGCCAATCACAAAGGCATCAAAGATACGAAAGACACAAACAAAGCCATTATCGATTACGTGATGTGCCGCCAATATTCGCAGCGAGTTTTCGGCGAGTCTCTGAAGCGCTTGGAGCAAGCACTGAATCTTTTGGTGAAGCTGAAGCTGGCCTCCTATGAAATGGGCCATCCACCCGAAGACCCAGATGGTCCTGAGCAAATCATGAAAGTTCAAATTCTAGATCTCGCAGCCGTTGAGGCCTTCTTTGAATTTTATCAATACTATTATTTTAAAAACGGTCGAACCGAAATTTTAAAGGCCGATGACACCAGTACCATGCTCTTAACCGAGTTCAACACTCTCGCTGAAGGTTTGGAAGTGGATCGCTTCAACGTCGTGACACTTGATTTCGGAAAGACGGTCGAGCGCTTCAAAGATGATCTTGGCATTGATCTCAAGCCCGATCATTTCACTCGCTTGGAGCAAAAAGGAATTTTCTGTAAACGCCAAGTCCGACAAGACGGCAGTGTGGTTTTGCAATTTGACGTGAAAGAATTCAAGACGACACAGAAAATCTGGCGCATCCTTCGCGAAATCGACAAATGGAACGAAAAAGGTTTCGTCGACATCAACGAAGAAGAAAACAAGCCAAAGAAAAAAGCTCCCGACGGCGCACCGACATGTCCTCAGTGCGCTGCCGTTCTTCAAGCGCAAGCTAAGTTCTGCTCGGAGTGCGGCTTTAAGATTGCGGCCTAGATGTTTAGCGCCCTTCGGGCTAGCGTTTTTTCTCAGCCATCGTGCAAAGCATTTCAAACATCACATCAGCTCCGACGAGCGATGTGATGTCTGCATGATCATAGGGCGGAGAAATCTCCACGATATCACCACCGACAAGATTTGGAATTTTCAGTGCGCGCAAGATACGCTGAGCTTCATAACTAGTGAGCCCCCCTGGCACGGGCGTTCCGGTTCCTGGCGCGTACACGGGATCCAAGCAATCAATATCAAAGCTCATGTAAGTCGGAGTGTCGTCAAACTTTGGCAGAGTTTTAATAAACTCATTGATATTCACAGCGCGCACATCATCGACCGTGATCACTTTGATTTTGTGTTTGTTCACGAAATCTAAATCATGACCGCTTGCTAGAGGTCCGCGAATTCCGATCTGAACCATTTTCGAGGTATCGACCAAACCTTCTTCGATCGCGTGTCTGGCAAAAGCGCCGTGATGATACTCGCAGCCCCATGCCGCCGGATAAGTGTCCAGGTGCGCATCGAAATGCACGAAAGCCAAAGGCTTGCCATAATGTTTTCGCAGAGCTCGCAAGGTTGGCAACGTGGTCGAGTGATCGCCACCGACCGCGACGAAACGTTTTTTGTTTTTCAGTAATTCGCCGACGAATTTCTCAATGCGCTCGTAGGTTTGCAATTGGTCGATCGGCACTGTTGGAGAATCACCGACATCGGCGACCTTCAGACGTTCAAAAAGCTCGAGCTCGCGAGTCATATGAAAGCCACGACCCAGAACAGAAATCTCACGCACTTTGGTGGGCGCGAATCTGGCGCCCGGTCGGTAAGAAACTCCGCCGTCATAAGGAATACCAAACAAGGCGACATCAAAGTCGGCGTTGACTTCCACATGCGGAAGACGGAAAAAAGTTTTGATACCTGAAAAACGCGGAAATTCACGTCCACTGAGGGGTTTATAGTCCATGGCAAGTCTCCGATCTGCCTCCATAAAACCAACGATTCAGAAATTAAGCAAGAGTTTGGCCCTGTGGTACGCCGAGAATCAACGAACACTTCCGTGGCGCGAATCTCGAGATGCGTATCGCATCTGGCTCTCAGAAGTCATGCTGCAACAAACGACAGTTGTGGCTGTTATTCCGTACTACGAGCGTTTCTTGAAACGCTTCCCGACTTTGAAAAGCTTGGGTACCGCCCCGCTGGAAGACGTTCTCGAAATGTGGGCCGGACTTGGGTATTATTCTCGAGCTCGCAATCTGCACAAATCCGCACAGGCTTTGCTCGCACGAGCGAAGCTTCAAAAAAACAAGGCCGATACTTTTCCAAAAACTGCCGCTGAGTTGCTCGAGCTTCCAGGTTTTGGTCCTTACACTTCGCGCGCGGTTGCAAGTCTTGCTTTTGGCGAAGCCGTGGGAGTGCTTGATGGCAACGTCATCCGCGTTCTCTCGCGAGTGTTTGGCTTAAAATTAGAGTGGTGGAAAACCAAAGAGCGCGAGCAGTTACAAAACATCGCTGACTCCCTGGCGCAAGCGCAAGATCCTTATCTGATCAATCAAGGTTTGATGGAGCTTGGCGCCACCGTTTGCACTCCGCAAAGTCCGGCTTGCCTGATGTGTCCTTGGAACGCGGCTTGCGTTGCACGCGATGAGAACTTGATCAGCACATTGCCGCTGAAAAAACCACGCAAGGCTTTTGAGGTCTGGGTTTGGACTCCCCAAGTCTATCTCCACAAAAATACCGTGGCACTTGTGCGCAATGACTACGCGCCATTCCTGAAAGGTCAGATGCTGTTTCCTGGTGTTGCTAAAAAAATGAGCCAAAAGCCCAAAAAATATGACCTCAAGCATGGTATCACTCATCACGACATTTACATTCAGGTCGCTTCACCGCTAGACTTAGTCACAGCGAAAAAAAAGGACTACGAATGGGTCAACATCAACGACTTGCGCAAAATCAATCCCTCAAAAATTCTCCAAAAGGTCCTCGAAAAAATCTCGGCTTCTTCATTTTGATTCTTTGCCTTGGCAGTCTTGGCTTTGGATGTGCCAGTAAAAAACCGGCAGTTCCTCAAGGGCTGGGCTCCGCTGGAAATGCCTCCGCACAAAAATCCATGGAAGTCTCTCCTGTGTTAGGAGCAAAGCTCACCTCAGACGGAGAATCTTATTCGCCCTCATTGGCTGACAACGGAGTTGAAATTTTATTTCTCTCTGCCCGTCCTGAGACTCATCAGCAAAGCCAAGTGTTCCTTTACAATTTAGAAAGTCTCAGTGAGCGCCGTGTGACTTATCAAGACGGCCAGTGCAGCTCGCCCATCTTCGTGAAAAAAAGCGGCGACATTGTCTACGCTTCAACGACCGATGAAATCAAAGAACGTCCGCTGCTTTTTCAAAAAGCGCAGTCTTCCGAAACTCCGAGCGAGCTTTATCTCAGCGATATTAATGGCTCGAGCATTCGCCGCCTCACCAAGCACGAAGGTTTTGACGGCGACGCCGTCGATAAACCAGATCGTGCGAACTCTATTTATTTTTCTCAGCAAGAAAATGGCGCTAAAAAAATTATGCAGTTGAATTTAGTTTCAACTCAATACATTCCGGTGCTTGAGAAAAAAGGAATCTCCATTGAAGATTTCAGGCCTTCACCCAGCGGGAAAAAATGGATTTGGAGCGAAAAAGATTTAAAGACTCAACAATCCACTGTTTGGCTCGCTGAAAAATCTTTAGGCAAAGCACACGTTGTGGATTTGCCAAAAGGACAGTACCAAGATTATTTTTGGATTGATGAAAATCATCTGCTTTTCAGTGCCAAGCTTGCTGACACCGCGAATGATCAAATCGTCAGCTATGATATTGAGAAAAAATGCCTGCACCCGGTGCTTTCTCACAAAAGCAATCTGACCGAGCCGCAATTGGCGAGCAATTTGAACTCATTGGTTTTTGTGAGTGATGCTAGTGGTTCTCGCCAGCTTTATTATCGCACCATCAATTTAGATTGGACTTCGGCTTGCCTCGGAATACCTGTGGCTCCAGTCACAACAACGTCGACCACAACAACAACCATTCCTTCGACGACGACAACTCAAAAACCAACAACACCAGCCAAAGTTTCAACCATAACCACAACGACAACTTTGGCTCCGACTAAAAATTAGTGCACGACCTTCGTTGCTAATTGAAGCAATCGCATTTGTTCATCGATCCCACCACTCAGAGCCGTGTTTTCATTCTGAGGCATGACCACCATCAAGGCTCCATCGCTGGCGCCATGGTTCAATGGTACGGCCACCGACTGTTTGGAGCTCAGAGATGTTTTTTCCGGCATCCCGTAAAACGGATGGTCTTGCTCATTCAAAGACAATGTCTGCCATTGACCATCGCCGCCACCTAAAAAATCATCTGGCTGCACAGCACTGTTTTCATCTTCAATGGTCGCAATCTTAAAGTGAAGTTTGCCATCGGCAGCTAACGCCACTTTAGAAATATCCACGTTCAATATCGCCACTGTCGAATTGTTATATGGAGTCATGTAATCCATGTTCAGCAAAGCCGCTGAATAATCAGGCGATTCCATAAACTTTGGATCTTTGGATGCCGCCTCAAAAGCTTGACGAATTTGACGAGCCTTCGTTGCATCCAACAAAACACTCATGAACACACCGTCATTGGTATGATCAGAAAATCCAGAGATATTTTGAAACGAAGTCCCAGCAAGCTCTTGCTCAGCAACTCCGTCACCGTTCGAATCGATGAGAACCGACACTTCGCAAGTTCCCCACGTCGTCACCGGATCATAAATTTTCGCCGCAAACTGCAAAGTCTTCCGAGCCGTATCACCATCACGCACGATCACTCGGTAACCAATCGCCTGCAAATCACAAGCTTTGGTTTGATAAGGATCCTTATTTTTATCCTGCTTCCGAGGATCCGTTCCCAATAAATTAAACATCATCGCATCGCCAGCAACCAAACCAGCGTTTTGCAAAGTCACCGTTGCTGACGAGTCCGCCGCCACTGCAAGATGATCCGCAGTCAGCTGAGAAATTTTTTGCACGACAGCTAGAACCGGAATGCGATGCACTTCTTGGCCATTGATCGTGAAAAGCATCATGCCATCAAGCTCACTCACCGCCTGCGACAGGCTTGCGGCATTGATCGTAAAAGTCACAGACAAAGTTTTCGTCGCCCCAGCAGCCAGAGTGAAATCTTGAAGTTGATCCATCGACAAGCCGGGATCAACAGTGACGGCCATGTGCAACTTCAGTACTTGCGATGAAATATTTCGCACATGAAATGTTTTTTTAATTTGTTTTAAATCTTTAAGACTGATTTCTCCCAAAGAAAAATCCACCGCATCGGAAACGATCAGGCCTTTGGCTGAAAGATCGGCTTGCACTCGCCCAGCCCCTTGCCGAGACAACTGATAAGTTTTTTTATCGGCATCAGTGATGGTTTTTGCGTGGCCCATCAACAGAGATTTAAGCTCCAGAGAAGAAAGCTCTGGATGTGTTTGCTTCAATAACGCCATCACGCCTGTGATATGCGGGCCCGCCATCGATGTTCCAGACATTCGCACGCCTTTATTTCCTTGACCCATGCCCGCAGAAACCACATTAAATCCCGGTGCCGAAATTTCAGGTTTCAAAAGTCCATCATCCGAGCGCGGACCTTTGGAAGAAAAACTTGCAATCGTGTCAATCAACTCAGGACGAGTCACCGCTTGTCCAGCATCGAAAGTGACTTTCACATCCCCTTTCGTCATTTGTTCGCGCACGGTATTGCCAAAATCCAAAGTCACCATAAAAGCTGGAACATCAAAATTCCCATCGCCACCCATCGCGAAAGCGTCGCCCTCTTCATTGTTAGTAACAACAACGGCAATAGCACCGGCTGCGACAGCTCGTTTGATTTTATCGGTAAAGGGAACAGTTCCGCGAGCGACCAAAGCCACTTGGCCTTTCACCGCCGCTGCTTGCGCCGCTGTTGGATCTGTATCTAAAATTCCAAGATCGACTAATTTCCCTTCGAAGTGAGCCACATCGGCCAAAGGTTTTGAAATGGGACCTTCGACGGCTTGGACAAGTTGATCACCTGTTGTCGGAAGTGAAAACTTCACCGCTGGAAATTTCCAATTCCAAGTGGAATCATCGACAGAGGCTGCGACAGAAATCGCGTCGTCAGCCACGCTCGGTGAACCCACAATGTAATCCACATCGCCCGAATTTCCAGCCGATGCGACAACCACGGTGCCACCGATAGAAAGATTATGAATCGCTTCTTGATACAAAATATGCGGCTGACCAAAGGAGCTTCCCAAAGATAAATTCACCACGTCCAATTGGTCATGCAGATCGCCATTGCGTGCCGGATTTGCCGCATACTCCAAAGCCGCAACGACAACCGCATCGCCAGTGGAACCTGATTTTCCAAAAACTTTAATCGCATAAAGACTGGCATCAGGAGCAACGCCTGAATACGTGTTCACGCCATCGCCCACTCCGGCAATTGTTCCAGAGACGTGACTTCCGTGTCCTGCTTCATCCAAAGGATTCGCATCAGGGACTGGAATATGAAGAGTGTAATCTCCCGAAGCCGTGTTGTAAGCAGTTCCTGCCAAATCAATTCCACCGACTACTTTTTTTGTCGGAAAACCGGCGTACGGTTTTGAGGGATCAATCGCTGCATAAGCTTCCGCAGTTCCTGCACCACCGAACATCGCATGCGTGTAATCAATGCCGGTGTCGATCACTCCGATCTTCATGCCTTTGCCAGTGACTCCGACTTTATCGGCACCAATAAATTTGACTGAGTTTTCAACATTCAGATTTGCAAGGGTTCCGACAGCGCCCGTCGAAGAAGTGTCTACCGGACGTGGACGATCAAAAGACGTTTCTTGCTCAACATAGGCGACGTTCATTTCAGCTTTCAGTTTGTCGGCCAAGGCTTTCGGCGCAACGATGGCGATGGCATTCAGAACCATGCGATAGCGAAAGAGAACTCGAACATCGGGAGAAAGACTTTGTAAATCAGCGATGGCTTGATTTTGCTCAGCATTGATTTGCTGCATTTGTTTTTGGTTCACAACAGTCACGCCATTTTCGCGATGAGCGTCGGACAACAAAGCCGGAGTTTTAAATTTGATCAAAGCAATGAACTCATCTTGAGTGATCGGGCGATCGGAAAAAATTTGCGGGTTATCGCCACCCAATTGCTCGATCAGGGATTTCTGGACCATCTGAGGAGAGCAACCAGTGCCCAAGAGGACCATCAATCCCATCGTCAAAAAAAGTCCAGTTGAGCGCAAAATTTGAAACTTCATATGTCCCCCAAGGCGCCCAAAAAAGAAGTCTGGCGTCTTCGATGCGGAAACTAGTAGCACCGCGAGGAAAATTCAAATAAAACAGAGTTATGGGTCACCTTAGTTTTTTCGACAACAGAACCAAACACGCCTTCCGCATGAGTTTTTTGGGACTTACCGGAGTGCTGTTGGTGACGCTGAATGCTTTTGGCAGCCCTTTTCCTGCCACAGGATCGGCTCTTTTATCGCCTCAGAAGGGCCTCTTTTTCATCTCACAAGGTTTTCATCTCTCAGCTCAAAAGGGTTGGATCATGGAAAACAATCTGACTTTCACCTCAATGGAACACCCTTCTGCCAAGTTTTCCGTCAAGGAAGATACTTTGCCGACGAATCTCAGTCTTGAAACTTATGCCAAGCGATGGATGAAAGATTACACATCTTACGGTTTTGATTTTTTGGGAAGTCGTTCGTTTTCAAATACAGGCTTGGGCAACAAAGTGGTGAAAGGCTTGGTCGTCGACCTGCTTCACAAGTCTTCTGACAAGCAACTACGTCAGGTGATTTTCCTCAAGAAAAGACAAGCCGTGATCCTGACTTGCGTTGATCAAAAAAGTGAATTCGAAAAAACTCTTACGGATTGCAATCAGATGATTCGCACTTTCGAGTGGACGGATTCTATCCACCCAAAAGCTTTTTAAAAAAACCACCGACTTTTTTCGCAATCGATGCTTGCGCCGCTGGCTTTGACTGATGCGGTTTGTGGCCTTTGTGAGCTGCCGATGCCGGTCGACGATTGTCATGAGGACGACGAGCTCCATTGCCATTTTTGTGCTGACCATTGGCTGACGGATGACGAGGAGGTCTTGGGCCTTGTCCTTGTTTTCGCGCTGGCGCTTCAGCCGCCAAACGCTCACGCTCATGGCGTGGAAGACGAAGATCAGGTCGGTTGTCTGTATGACTTTTCTGAGGAGGACGTCCTTCATGCGAACGAGCTTCGGGGCGCGCCGCTTGAGGACCTTGATGATCACGACGAGGTCCACGATGATCTGGGCGACTGCCGCCGCCTTCTCGGCGAGGTCCGCCACTGCCACCGCGATCATCGCGGTTATCTCGGCGTCCACGACTGTCGCGGTTATCTCGTGAATCTCGGCGACCGCGATTGTCACGGTTGTCTCCACCACGATCAAAATTCGGACGAGAAGATGGCTCTTCTCTCGGCACCGCTTTAAATTCTTTCACGATGTCCGCGTCGTCGAGCCACGCGATTGGTAATTTGTGTTTCAGATAATCTTCCACTCGCGCCAGTGAATCGACATCACGATCGCACACCAAAGAGAAAGCTTGGCCTTCAGCTCCGGCACGACCCGTACGACCAATGCGGTGAACGTAAGATTCAGCGTCGTTCGGTAATTCAAAGTTCACGACCATGTCGACGCCTTTGATATCAAGACCACGAGCTGCCACATCGGTCGCAACCAGAATATTTTTTTCGTTCTCAGCTTTGAAAAGCTCCATCACACGATTGCGCTGCGCTTGCGTGAGAAGACTCGAGATCGCCATGGCTGGCACTCCGTTTTCAGTCAAGAAACGAGCGATGCGATCCACATTGAATTTAAAGTTTGAAAAAATAATGGCTTGCTTCGGATTGTGTTTTTTCAAAATTGAAAGCAAAAACTGTGGCTTCTCATCGTGACCCACGTGAAAAATTTCATCTTTCACGTTTTCAGCCCGAGCTTGATCACGACTGACATCGACTTCAATCGGCTCGGCACCAAATTGATAAGCGGTGTTCAGAACATCGAAATTCAAAGTTGCACTGTACATCAAGTACTGACGTTCACGCGGCACGCGGCTCAAGATAAATTTCATATCATCTTTGAAACCCATGTCGAACATGCGATCCGCTTCATCAAACACAATCGCGCGCACTTGTTTCAAATCAACGACGTGCTCTTTATAAAGATCAATCAACCGACCGGGAGTTGCGACCACAAATTCAACGCCGCTTTTGACGGCTTCTTTTTGTTTGTCGTAACCAGTGCCACCATAAATTGCAAAGCCGCGAAGACCTGAAGCCTCACCCAGCTTTTGAATATTTTCGTAAACTTGTTCGGCCAATTCTCGAGTTGGAACCAAAATCAAAACGAAATTTTGCGGACGCCACTCAGGAAAAAAGCGACCGACCAAAGCTGTCTTTTGTTCTTCTGATAGATTTTCCTGAGAGATACGCGATTTTAAAATACGATCCATCATCGGGATCACGAACGCGGCGGTTTTTCCAGTTCCTGTTTGCGCCAGTCCTGCCATATCTTTTCCAGAAAGAATATGCGGCATCGACAAAGCCTGAATCGGCGTGCACTCGCTGTAGCCTAATTTTTCAATGGAAGTCATAAGACTGGGTTCAAGATTCAATTCACTAAACTTCAAGATATACCTCTTTAATCACAGATCGATGGCAAGTTAGCGCATCAGGGCAAACCTGTAAACCTTCGAATCACTTTCAAAAACTCTTCGGGCTGATCCGAATGAACCCAATGCCCCGCATTAGGGATCTCGACGCCTTCAATGCGAGGATTCGCAAGCCCCATGCGCCTGAAAACCTCACGGGGAAGCTCTTTCGAGTTTTCGCCACGAATCACCAATGTCGGCATGGGAAGGGCTCGAATTTCATCCCAAAAATCATGCGATCTCCCCTGAATCACTGAAGTCACAATGGCGTTCTTTGAGAAGCGCCAGTCCGCTTGACCATCAGGAAGCTCGACAATGTTCGAGTAGAAATAAGCACTCAACACCTCGGGATTTTCGACACGGCCTGCGACTTGTTGCATGAACTCTTTCGTGAAAAATTCTCGAGCCAGCGCCTTCGACGCAAAAGGTGTCGGCACCACGCCCAAAAGCCAGCGATAATACTCGGCAGCTTTGGGATCTCCTTCCGGAGCGATATCTTCGATGATCAATTTTTCTACTTTTTCACCATGGCGATGCGCAAAGCTCACGGCGTTGCGGCCGCCCATCGAGTGACCCACCAAAATAAATTTATCCCAGCCCAACTCGTTGGTGATTTGCCACAGGTCGTCTGCGTAATCTTCGGGCGCATAGCCCGTTTCTGGCTGCATCGAACGCCCATGGCCGCGCTGATCATAAGTGAGAATTCTCTCTGTCGTTTCCAGATCCTTGGCAATTCGCCGCCAGTTCAATGCATAACCCATGAGCCCATGCAAGAAAACCCAGCGCCGACCATTTTCGGGACCTGAAAGTTGATAATTGAATTGAGCCAGATATGATGACATAACAAGTCTTTCGATATGTTGGAAATTAAACAAAAACCTCATCTCCATGCAAGCTGGATTGATCCTAACGCCAAAGAAATCGTAAGAACTCTGCAAAAAGAGGGCTTCACGTCTTATCTTGTTGGCGGTTGCGTTCGCGATCTTCTCGCGGGTTTGCATCCCAAAGATTACGACATCGCCACCAGTGCTGAGCCCAATCAAGTGAAGCGCAAAGTGTGGGGAAGTTACGTGATCGGCCGACGTTTTCGTTTGGTGCTGGTGAAACGCGGCACCATTCAATATGAAGTCGCCACTTTTCGTCGTGAAGCCAAAGCCGAAGAAATGCAAGAACTCGAAGAGCAACGCCAAGAAGAAGAATCCGCAGCTCCGGTCAGTGGCGAAAATTTTTTCGGCACTCCTGAGCAAGATGCCCTTCGCCGAGATTTCACCGTCAACGCCATGTTTTACGATCCGATCAAAGATGAGCTCATCGACTATGCTCATGGTCTTGAAGACATTCAAGCGCAAACCATCCGCATGATCGGCGATCCCAATCTACGAATTCAAGAAGATCCCGTGCGCTCGCTGCGCGCGATTCGCTTGTCACACAAATTAAGCTTTCGCATCGAAGACACTTTCCGCGAAGCCATTCAAGCCAACGCCAAAGAATTACTGCGCGCAGTTCTCCCGCGAAGACGCGAAGAGTATTTAAAATTTCTGCGTCTGAAAGATCCGATCCCCGCATTCATGGAGCTTTATGATCTGGGCTTGATGGAAATTATTCTGCCATCGCTGATGCCAGTCTTTAATGATCCTGAAAAATTAGAAGTATTTTTAACTTACATCTCTCGTCTCAAACAAATTTGCTACGACTTTTCAAAACCCGACGAACTGTATTTGGGTTTGATCTTAGCCTACACTCGCGCCATGTCTGGCGATCCACAGTTTGAAACTTTGCTGAATAAATTGATGCGCGACGAGCTGATGATGTTCAAAGCCGAACAAGCCGCCGTCCTCGCCGCCATCGACTTCGCACCCGCTCTAGAAAATCTCGACAGCTACCGCCGCAAAGGCCATCGCCGTCAGCAAGCTTTCCTCAGACATGAATCTTTCGCCTTTGGTCTGCGAGTCGCCAGGATGGATTACCTAGTCTCCGCCGAAACTCTGCTATTCTGGCAACAGCAGAGCGGGATTTACTAAGTCAGTTTTACAAGCTACAAAATTTCCAAATAGTGAACGGGAAAATCCTGCGTTGTCTTACCATCATAGTAGAGACCGAAAGGAATCTCTTGGCCCGAAGGCAGCACACATTCGTTTGCATGATGAACATCTTTGCTGCAGACCAAAGAAACATTTTCGCCGCTATACAAACTTGGATCTGCGCTCTTTTCAAAAGACAAATACTGCATGACAGAGAGATTGCTTCGAAGAGCGTAAGTCACCCACACACTACCAACATGGCTTTTGCAGAAAAGAGAGCCTTTTGAATTCGGAACATTTTCCTGCGCAATCCAAAATTCACCGCTTTGCTTCAGGTGTATGTCTTTGTCGGTCCAATCGCAATAATCAGTGCCAGTTTTATATTGCACCGAAACGCCAATAATTTTAAATTCCGGAGCGGCTTTGATTTTCAAATTCACTTGAAATGCCAAAGCACTTGTAGAAAGCAGCAAAAGTCCAGTTGCTAAAATGAGTTTCATAAATCCTCCTTGTGGTCATTTCTGACTACGATGACAGTCGGATTTTTCAGAAACAAGCCTCGGACATTGAGTCAAATTCCATTTCGTTAACAGTTATCCGCTAAAAACGTCAAATCTCTCAGGTGATTTCGATGAATGCAGACAATATTCTTTTTTCAACACGGAGGTCTTCGATGAAAAAATTTTTGATGACGGTGATTTTACTTTCGGCAGTGCGCACTTTGGCTTGGCCTGTTGATAATGGTGCTTTGGCTTTTCAGTGCGCTTCGAATAAAGATGCTCGAGTGGTGATTCAGCTGAGAGTTAACGATGACGATGCTTTGATCCATCAGCCTTTGGATATTCCGACGAGAGCGCTTCATCTTAAAAAAACTCAGGAGAATGAGAGTCTCGCGGTTTATTCAGGTTTTGCAGGGGATAATCAAACACAAGATTCTCAGCGCATGATGACCTTGGATCAATCGGCATTTCATCCGATTTCAAATCAGACTTACGAAATGCACGTCATGTATTTGGTGGGCAATAATCAGAGCGCGCAATCCATCGACGACGATTATACTTGCGTCGCTTTTTAGGCGAACTCTTGCCGTCGCCTACTGATTGGCGTGTTTGTATTGGTAAGGGCGCGCGAAGCCTGCAGGGCCAAGCAATGAGACTCGCGGAAATGCGGCTTTCACGGCCGTGTAGAGATTATCAGACGTCAACTTCGTCGCACCGCTGATGAGAAATGTTCTGAAAGTTCGAATTTTCGACATATCATCAGATGATAATGTTTCAGTGAGTGGTGGCATCACCGGATCAATCTTATCTGCTGCATCTTCAGCACTGGCGCGAACGACACTTTTATCCATTTTTACTGTGGGCTCAACAGCGGCCATTTGATTTAACAGGTCTGTCGATTTGCTGTATTGATCGAGATAAATTTCTACCAATAATTCATGCAGTAACAATTGGCCGCGATCGGCTTCACTGAGACTATTGTATTGAGTGGCATCGATAAAAACATCCGTCGCGGTTTGCACAGTTATTTGTCCTTGAGCAAGCGCTGCTTTTAATATGCTCGGCGAAAGTTGATCGACACTTGTCGAAATAAAATTCCATGTTTTCATTTTCGCAAAATTTTGAAAAAAATCTGTCATTCGCGAAGGCGTCGAAGATGTGACATCTTCATCTGGCATGGCAAATTGGTTCAAGCTTGCGATGCTCTGACCAATGGGCGCCACGGTTTTCTGATACTCACTCAGAGTGGTGATGTCTTTCGCCGCGGGATTGTTGGTGCAAGGTTTTGAAGGATCTTTACAAGCGCCCGCTTGTGATTGTTGTTGAGGGCCGCCTTTGTATCCATAATGAACTGCACCACCGCTCCCGGCGGACCCATTATTGTCACAGGCGACTAAACAAACGACAGTGAGAATGACATAAGCACATGTTTGAATCTTCATAAATCCCTCTGCTCTGGGTAGAGCAGGGATTGTGCCAATTGTTAGGCGACGTTTCTTTTAGCGAATTGCGTGCAAAGATCAGTGGCGATCTTATCAAGATCAAGAATGGAATCGACAGCTCCGGCTTGCACGGCGGCTCCGGGCATGCCGTAAACCACGCAGGTCTTTTCACTCTGCGCGATGGTGTAGGCGCCCGCTTTTTTCATCTCGAGCAAGCCTTCGGCGCCATCTTTTCCCATGCCGGTCAGCACGACGCCCATGGCGTTCGAGCCCGCAAATTTCGCCACGGTTTTCATCAGATAATCGGCGGCAGGT